>Ga0315338_1000618_pt1 | contig 71473 bp, 56 predicted proteins | sample ASW8metaG_FD_204518 | JGI IMG/M metagenome (GOLD analysis project Ga0315338, IMG submission 204518) | Ammonia-oxidizing marine archaeal communities from Monterey Bay, California, United States - ASW #8 | ecosystem: Environmental > Aquatic > Marine > Coastal | place: USA: California | collected...
GGCCAAGCAGAAGCGTTCCAGCTTCAAGTCCGTCGAAGTGAGCGACGAGCAAGCCGAGATGCAGGACATCGATGCACGCCTCGCGCACATGGATGAGTTGGGCGTTGACGTTCATGTGTTGTACCCAACCGTCTTCCTTAGCCCGCTCACCCGGCGTCCCGAGGTCGAGGTTGCCCTGTACCGCAGCTACAACCGCTGGATGTCTGAGATCCACGACCGTGGCGGCGACCGCTTACGGTACGCGGCGATGCTCCCGTACATGTCTATCGACAAGGCGATAGAAGAGATGCACTGGGCCAAGGATCACGGCGCCTGCGCCATATTCATGCACAGCATCGAGGGTGACCGGCGCCTCTCGGACCCCTACTTCGACCCCATCTACCGCGAGGCTGCGCAGCTCGACCTTCCTGCGTGCATCCACGCCACCTCGGGCAACTTCCAGCTCTTCGACGTGTACGCCACGGACGCCGGATTCTCCACGTTCAAGCTTCCCGTCGTGGGCGCGTTCCATGACCTGCTTATGAAGGGCACCCCCGCGAAGCATCCCGACCTACGGTGGGGCTTCGTCGAGGTAAGCGCCGAGTGGGTCCCCTACGCCCTCAACGACATGATGCTCCGGTTCAAAAAAGGTGGCCGGCCATGGCTGGGACGGGAGATCCTGAAAGAGAACAACATGTATGTCGCGTGCCAGACCGCCGACGACCTCGATTGGGTCCTGGACTCAGTGGGTGACGACAACATCGTCATCGGCTCCGACTACGGGCACAACGACACGTCGTCCGAGATACTGGCGCTGACGAATCTGCGAGAGAGCGGCAAGGTCCCCAAGTCGTCCGCGGACAAGATCTTGGAGGCGAACGCCAGGAGACTCTACGCTCTATAAGCGGCCTTGACCGGTCGAAGACGCGAACAAAGCTACGGAGAGGATGAAGAGGAGTTTTGATGCGGATGACAAACAATCTCAGAGCCATCTCGGTGATGGTGCTTTTGCTGACGGCGGCCATGCTGGTTGCAGCATGCTCGTCAGAGGAAGCCGCTGCGCCGGCCCCGTCAAAGCCAGCCCAGGCGGCCGCAACAGCGACGCCGATAGGAGCCGGGTATCTTGCCACTCCCACTCCGGTTCCAGTAGGCGAGCAGGTCAAGGCCGGCGGCTTTGCCACTTGGGGCGTGCGACGTGACCCGCCTGCAGCCTTCGACATGATGATGACCACGATCTGGTACGACCTGCACCAGATCGCCGCTGGTATCTGGGGCAGTGGGAACCTCGTCCGCCCGTGCTTGGACGACGTCTACACCCCATGCCCTGCGCTTGCCACCGCTTGGAACTCCAACGACGATTTCACCGAGTGGACGTTCACGCTGCGTGAAGGTGTGACCTGGCACGATGGCACGCCTCTGACGGCTGAGGACCTGAAGTTCTGGCTCGATCTTGTCTTCAAGGGCTATGACGAGGGCGGCCACGTGCGCAAGCCCGCTTGGTACAGCACTTCGATGGGCGTGTACAACCGTACCGAAATCCTTGACGCGACCCACCTGAAGATCGTGTTGGACCAGGGCAATCCGCTCTTCGTCCAAGTGCTCTTCACCCCGTACTACACCGTTGCTCACCAGCGTAGCCGAACGCAGCCTGAGCTTGAGGCCGGCAACACCACCATCGCGCCCCTTGAGCTCGACATGATGGGGCTTGGCCCGTTCGACTTCGATATGTACAAGAAGGGCAGCGTAGCCCGCGTGGCCAAGAACGAGATGTACTGGGAGAAGGACGAGAACGGTCTGTCCCTTCCCTACCTGGAAGGCATGGACTTCGCCATCATGACCAGTCCTGACCTGATGGATGCTGCTATCAGGACTGGCAGGCTGGATGGTGGGTCTCCGGGATACGGGTACATCCTGACGAAACCCCGCTACGAGGCGTACAAGGCCGACCTGGGCGACGACTTCTACGTTGTACAGGTCCCGTCCTCCTTCGGCGCTGGAGGCGGCAGCGGATTTTCTTTCAACGTATTGAAGGAAGGGCCGTGGCAGGACGTTCGCGTCCGCAAGGCGATATCTCTTTGGATCGACAAGCAGGAATCCATCGACGCAGTAACGGGTGGTTTCGGGCTGGTAACGGGCCTGTTGAACCCGGTAAACCCGTTCACCAACCCGGACGTCTTGACCTGGCCGGGGTTCAATAAGGACACGAAGGCAGCTGACCGAGCAGAAGCCAAGAAGCTGATGGCCGAGGCCGGCTACCCCGACGGTGGGTTCGAGATGTCCTACAACTGTTTGACCACCGGAGCGTGGCGAGACCGCTGTGAGTTCCTCGCCGCCCAGTTGGCCGGGCTTGGCATTACACTCAAGCTCGACCTGATGGACGCCCCCGCGTGGAAGGAGGCGGCCGCCTCCCTCCGCTACGACGCGGTGCAGAGTGCTGGTGGCATCGTGAGCCCGATCCCCGAGGCCAACATCCCTGCGTACCTGCCCTTCAGCGAGAACCCTGCAGGGGTAGCGAAGCATGAGGACCAGCACATCGCGGATCTGCTGGAGAAGCTGAGGATCTCCAACGACCTCGACGAGCGCATCTCGCTCTGGCAGGAGTTCGAGCGCTACTGGTTGCTCGAACAGGTCTACGCGGTTCCGATCTCTGGCAACCTCGCGACCATCCCATACCGCTCTTGGGTCAAGGGCCGCATCGCTCCAAGGGAGCAGATCATGGCCTACCAGGACTTCGCGACCGTCTGGTTGGACAAGTAAGCTCACCTGGCGGGGGTGCGGCGGCTCTAGGCCGCCGCACCCTGCCGGAAATCTTTTGTTGCGAGGCTCGTTTGAGGGAGTGGATGGGTGGTAGGGAGATGCTGCTATGAGGAAGTACATCTTCCGAAGGCTTCTCCTTTATGCGCCCACCCTCCTCCTCGCGTCGATCGCGATCTTCCTGATCATGCGCGTCCTTCCGGGCGATGTGGCGCTTGTCATCCTCGGCGGCGGCGATAATACGACGAACCTCTCGATGGAACAGCTTGAGCAGGTCCGCGAGCAGCTCGGACTCAAGGACCCGCTCTACCAGCAGTACGCCGCGTGGGCTTGGAGCATGGTCAACGGCGATTTCGGCGGTGATTCGATCATCAGTAAGGAGCCGCTGGCGGAAATTGTCGGACGCCGTCTTCCCGTAACGCTCCAGCTGACGCTCTACACGGCCTTCATCGCCTGGGCCATCGCGATTCCCGCAGGATTGATCGCCGCGCTCTATCAGAACCGGCCGGCCGATTACCTTGTGCGCATCATCACGGTCAGCGGCAACGCGCTACCTAATTTCTGGATCGCGCTCATGCTCATCTTGGGGCTGCTTCTGTACTTCAATTGGACGCCTCCCCTCTTCTACGAGAATCTCTGGGAGAACCCGAAAGATCACCTCTTAAAGATGATCTGGCCGGCGCTGGTGCTGTCGTGGGGGTACTGCGCTTATCTCACGCGGGTGACGCGCTCCACGATGCTCGAGGTGTTCCGCCAGGACTACATGCGGACAGCGCGCAGCAAGGGAATGATGGAACGGGTGGTCATCCTGCGGCACGGCCTGCCCAACACGCTGATCCCCGTGATCACCATGGGAGGCTTACAGCTCGCGTCGCTGCTCAGCGGCACGGTGGTCATCGAGACGGTCTTCTCGCTTCCCGGCATCGGCCAGGGTGTGGTGCAGGCTGCCGGAGAGCGAGATTATCCCGTGATCCAGAGCCTGACGATGCTGCTCGTGGCCTTCGCTCTCACGCTTAATGTCATCATCGACGTCATCTACGCGAAGGTGGACCCAAGGATCAGCTACGCTTGAACGCGTAGACCATCGCTTACATAAAGGGACCGGAATGGCAGAGGCACAAGGCACAGCAGGAAGCACCACTCAATCGGGAGTATCCGTCCGTGCGCGGCGTCCGCTCAGTCGGCGGCTGCGGATGGACCTGGCTCGCAAGTACCCATTGGGATTCGGTGGATTGGTTGTATTGATCATGATGGTGCTCATCGCCATCTTCGCGCCGCTGCTCGCCCCCTATGACCCGCTGATCCAAGACGTTCCTCGGCAGTTCCAGCCCCCTGGAAGCGAGTTTCTCCTGGGTTCCGACCGGTTCGGGCGAGACCTGCTCAGCCGGATCATTTACGGATCGCGGATATCCCTGTACGTCGGTTTCGTTTCGGTGGCTCTCGCCACCACGTCCGGCGTGCTGATCGGCGTGACCTCTGGCTATGTGGGAGGCAAGTTCGACCTGCTGGTCCAGCGGCTCGTGGACATGCTTCTGGGATTCCCGTCCCTGATCTTGGCTATGCTCATGGTCGTCGCGCTGGGGGCCTCCGTGAACAACGTCATGCTGGCCATCGCCATCGTCTTCGTTCCCCGCACGGCGCGCCTCTCGCGTTCGTCGGCGCTGTCGATCAAGGAAGAGACCTACATCACGGCGGCCCTGGCGGTGGGTGCCTCACGGCTCAGGATCGTGTTGCGCCATATCTTGCCCAACTCGCTCGCGCCCGTCTTCGTGCTATCCACCGGCTACCTCGGTACGGCCATCGTCTCCGAGGCTAGCCTCAGCTTCCTGGGCCTGGGCGCCCCTCCCCCGACGCCATCTTGGGGCAACATTCTGCAGGCCGGAGCACGCGGTGCTCTGGAGACCTCTCCCTGGCTCACCGTGTTCCCAGGATTGGCGCTTGCGTCGATCGTGTTTGCCTTCGCATTCCTCGGTGACGCCATGCGGGATGCGCTGGATCCCAGGCTACGCGGCAGCAACTGATGCCGGCGGGAGCCGCGCCAGGGCTCCCTGGCAGGCGGCAAGCCCGAGCCGAAGCCGCGAAGCGCCGAACGTCCGCGCGGCGCCTTTTGGTGGTGGTCGCGGCCACCCTGGCCGTGCTCCTCGGGGTCGTCGGGTTCAGTTACTACCAGACGTCGATCCAACCCGGACGGGAATGGACCGCTAAGATTGACGGTGAAGTGATAATGACGATGGACGACGTGGTGAAGACGGCCCAGGCCTCCCGTTTGCAGAGCGGGGCGGTTGGTGACGCCGCGAGCTTCGCCGCATCGCCTTATCAGGTGCTGGAGACGGCCATCCGAAACGCCCTCGTCCGCGATGCCGCCCCGCGATTCGGCGTCCTGGTGAGCCAGGAGGACGTGGACGAGGTCCTCAGAGACCGGTTCTTCTTCGAGCCGGCTTTGGGCACCGACGTCGAGCCGGATCAGCTCGAGCGGGAGTTCGCGGAGCGCTACCGCAAGTTTCTCACCGACGCGGACATCAGCGATCGTGAATATAGGGATGGGATCGAGGGGTTGCTGTACACAAGACAGATGCGTGACGTGCTCGGAGCGCAGCTTGTGGCCGACTCCCCGCAGCGCGAGACGCTGTGGATCCGGCTTCCCTCTAACTACCAGAACCTGGAGGAGGTCGTCGACTCCCTCCGCGCAGGCGCTGACATGGGGCAGATGGCGATCCAAGTTAGCCAAGAGCCGTACCCCTCGGGCCAGACCAACCGGCCGGCGTACGCGGGCAGCGTTCCTTTCGGTGCTGTCACCAACATCGATGGAGTGCTGTTCGGCGCCCGGGACCGCGTGGACGCGGAGCGGGCGCTCGCGGTGGGGGAAGTGAGCGATCCCATCGTCACGCCGACCGGGACCTACATCGTCATGCCGATCTCGCCCATCGAAACCGGCTCGGTGACCAGCGCCGACATGGAGACGCGGCTCAAGCAATCGGCCCTGGCACGGTGGGTGGAACAGGAGCGTGAGTTGCGCCACGTCGAGTTGCGTATGGACTCTGAACGCTATGCTTGGGTGACGGAGCGCGTTCGCGCAACCTTGCCTGCCACCGGTGCAGCGCGGTAGCGCTCACCGGTGTTCATGCCGCCCTACATTTGGCGGCGTGAGGAGGAAACGATGGCCGTTCTGCTCGAGATCAAGGATATGCAAACCTACTTCTATACGCCCACCGGCGTGGTCAAGGCCGTCGACGGCGTGTCGTACGACGTCCAAGCGGGCGAGACGCTCGCGATCGTCGGCGAGAGCGGCTGCGGCAAGAGCGTCAGTGCGCTTTCGATCATGCGCTTGATCCCGAACCCACCGGGGCGCATCGTTGGCGGAGAAATCCTGTACAAGGGTCAGGATCTACTCAAGCTAAACGAGGGCGAGATGCAGCGCACGCGAGGCAAGGAGATTGCCATGGTGTTCCAGGAGCCCATGACGTCCCTCAACCCCGTCCTCAGCATAGGCCGGCAGATGACCGAGCCCCTTGAGTTCCACTTCGGAATGAGCAAGACCGACGCGGCCGACAAGGCGGTCGAGCTGATCAGGTCGGTCGAGATATCCGATGCCGAGCGTCGTCTGAATCAATTCCCTCACCATCTCAGCGGAGGGATGCGGCAGCGAATCATGATCGCCATGGCCCTCAGTTGCAATCCCTCGGTGCTGATCGCCGATGAGCCGACGACCGCGCTCGACGTGACCGTGCAGGCGCAGATCCTCGAGCTGATGAAGCGGCTCACCCAGGAGCTCGGCGCGGCGCTCGTCATCATCACGCATAACCTGGGCGTCGTTGCCCGGTATGCCGACCGCGTCAATGTCATGTACGCGGGCAAGGTGATCGAGCGTGGCACGTCGGCGGAGATATACGGAAACCCGAAGCACCCGTACACGTTGGGTCTGATGGCGTCGGTGCCACGGCTCGATCTGCCACCGAAGGACAAGCTCGATCCCATCGAAGGCCAGCCTCCCGACCTCGCAGACCTTCCCCCCGGATGCTCGTTCCTCCCAAGGTGCCGGTACGCGATCGACCGGTGCGCCGTCGAATCGCCCCCGCTCACCGCGGTGCAAGGGGCCCACATGTCAGCATGCTGGGTAGCGGACCAGCTGCCATCCGAGACGGCCAGAACCAGCTAAAGGAGCCCCGTCGATGCAAGATCAGCAGGCAGCGCGCGCGTCCAATGCCAACGATACCCTCGTCGACGTGCGTGATTTGAAGATGTATTTCCCCGTCACCACGGGGGTCGTCTTCCAGAAGACCATCGGCCAAGTGAAGGCTGTCGACGGAGTGAGCTTCACGATCCGCAGAGGCGAGACGCTGGGGCTCGTGGGTGAGTCCGGTTGCGGCAAGACCACCACCGGACGCTGCCTCCTCCGTTTCGAGCGACCGACCGAGGGTCAGATCCTGTTCGACGGCGAAGACGTCACCAAGATGAGCGAGCGCGAGATGCGCGTGCTTCGCAGGCGGATGCAGATCATCTTCCAGGATCCGTATAGCTCGCTGAATCCACGCATGACCGCGGGCCAGATCGTCGGAGAGCCGCTGACCATCCACAAGCTGACCGAGACCAAGGCGGAGAAGAAGGACCGAGTGTCCGAGCTGCTGTCCATCGTCGGGCTGAACCCGCTCATGGCCGACCGCTACCCCCACGAGTTCAGCGGGGGCCAGCGCCAGCGCATCGGCATCGCGCGGGCCCTCGCAGTGGATCCGTCCTTCATCGTCTGCGACGAGGCGGTATCTGCGCTCGACGTCTCGATCCAGGCGCAGGTGCTGAACCTGCTGGAGGAGCTCCAGGATCAGTTCAACCTGACGTACCTGTTCATCGCGCACGACCTCTCCGTGGTCAGGCACGTGGCCGACCGGGTCGCCGTCATGTACCTGGGTCACCTGGTGGAGCTGGCGCCACGGGACGAGCTCTACACGAACCCACTGCACCCGTACACGCAGGCGCTCCTATCGGCGGTGCCCATCCCCGACCCCAGATCTGAGGCGACTCGCACGCGCATCCTGCTTCGTGGAGAGGTGCCCAGCTCGCTGAATCCGCCGCCCGGCTGCGTGTTCAATCCGCGCTGCCCGATCGCCGAGGAGGAATGCTCTGCAGCCGTCCCAGAGCTGCGGGAAGTCAGTCCCGACCACTGGGTCGCCTGCCGCCTGGTCTGAGGCTGGTCAACGGCCCGTACGCCGAGTGATCCATTCGCCGAAGAGGAAGCTTGAGAGCGACGGCCGCTCCATCCGGGCCGCGGTTGCGTTTGGCTCGCTGAGCTGGCGTCGACGGGCTTTCTGCGCGGACGCGATCGTATCGACCGGGTCCCCCCCGCGCTCGGCGATGGCCGCCATCTCGTCGCGGACCGCGTGGAGCCTCGCCGTGAGCCGGTCCAGCCACGGCAGCATAAGCTCCGGACCTACCATATAGGCTTCCGCCACCGCCTGCGCGTCCGTCTCGGCCATCGCCACCATCTGCCGGAAGCCATCTCCTGTGAAGCGCCCGATGTCCTGCCACGCGGGATGATCCGCCAGCGCGTCGACCACCGCCGCGGAGGCTAGGATCGGCAGGAAACCGCCCGCCAGCTCATAGCTGTCGTGCTCGACGGCGTCCACGAAGTACGGCTTCGCACCGACGACCTCCGCGATCCCAACCACAGCCTGGACCGCATCTTCCGCCGCTGTCTTGGCCGGCACGATGGCGTAGCTGCCCCCAGCGAACATCGCGGCGCTCGGCTCGCCCCGTGCGGGCTCGCCTTCCACGGTGATCGGGTGGCCGCCCACGAAGTGGACGTGCGATGGGAGGAGCTCCTCCGCCCACCGCAGCACCGGCGCCTTCACGGGGTTCGTGTCGGTGATGACCGTATCCAAGTCCGAGGCTCGTCCAATGGCCGTGAGGGCTTCGCTCATCTGCCGCGTCGGCACCGACACGATGACGATCTGGGAGCCCAGCACCGCGGCCTGCAGACTGCGCTCGACCTCGTCGACCGCGCCGATGCGCTTGGCGGCGGACGAGGAGGGGCCATCGAGGTCGAAACCCACCACCTCCGTCGATTTCAACCTCGCGTTCTTGAGCGCCAGGCCCATGGAGATACCGACGTCGCTGAGTCCGACCAGCGCGATCCGCATCATGTCTCCCTTGTTCCTCCGCTTCCGCTCGGCGGAGCCTAATCGCGACCCGCCGCCGGAGCAAGCTTGGCTCGTGATACGCTGGGGCGCAACTCGCTACGCGACAGGAGTAGACATGACGGAGCGAAACGAGGCCGATACCGAGCTCGCCACCCTTGCGGGAGGGTGTTTCTGGTGCCTTGAGGCCGTTTTCCAGATGATCCGAGGCGTCCAGAGTGTCGTCTCCGGCTACATCGGCGGACATGTGCCGAACCCAACATACGAGGCGGTCTGCACGGGACGCACGGGTCACGCAGAAGCGGTGCAGATCGCGTTTGACCCTTCCATAATCTCATACGAGGACACACTCGGTTTGTTCTTCGACTTCCACGACCCAACCACCGTGGACCGGCAGGGGCCCGACGCAGGCCCTCAATACCGCTCCGTCGTCTTCTTCCATACCCTTGAGCAGAAGCAGGCCGCCGAGACGGCCATCGCTCGCTTGGATGCGAGCGGCGCGCTTCCGGGGCCCGTTGTGACGGAGGTCGTGCCTCTGGCCGAGTTCTACGCGGCCGAGGATTATCACCAGAACTACTACCGGAACAATTCCGGCGCGGGCTATTGCCAGGTGATCATCGCCCCGAAAGTGGCCAAGCTGCGCAAGGAGCGACTCTCCGCACTCCAAGCGTGACCGGGCCTCGTACAACCGGACGCTTGGGTGTAACATGGGCCGTCACTGTGCGTGGCGGTGCCCGTGCGTGGCCCTCCTTTGTATGAGAAGGGCAGCTTGTAGATTCCCGGCCCTGGCGGCCCCAGGGCCCGTTTCGACTGAGGTGTAATCGGTGAAAGGTGCAGCAAGTCGCCAACCGCTAGGGTTGTACCGTCCTGAATTCGAGCACGATGCCTGTGGAGTTGGCGTGGTCGCCAACATCAAGGGCATCAGGTCTCATGCCCTCGTGGGCAACGGCCTCGAGGTTCTGGCCAACCTGGAGCATCGCGGTGCCCGTGGCAGCGACCCGGATACTGGAGACGGCGCTGGCATGCTGATCCAGATTCCCGATGCGTTCATGCGCCACGAGGCTGCATCACTCGGGATCGACCTTCCTGCTGCGGGCGAATACGCGGTCGGCATGGTGTTCTTGCCTCCCGACGACGACGATCGAGCAGAGTGCGAAGCAGCCTTTGAGCAGGCGATCGAAGCCGAGGGCCAGCGCTTCCTCGGCTGGCGTGACGTACCCGTCGACAGCTCGTCGATCGGCCGCGTTGCGCGGGAGAACCAGCCGTTCATCCGGCAGCTGCTCGTGGGCAAGGGAGGATCGACCGCCGACCAGGCGGGATTCGAACGCAAGCTCTACGTGATCCGCAAGGTGATCGAGCACCAGGTTGAGGCCTCGCCCAAGGTGGATGCGGACGATTTCTACGTCTGCAGCTTGTCGTCGACCGTCGTCGTCTACAAGGGCCTTATGATCGGCACGCAGCTTGGTGCGTTCTACCGCGATCTCAGCGACCCGCTCGTCGTGACATCCTTCGCGCTCATCCACTCTCGTTTCAGCACCAACACGCTCGGTTCGTGGGCCCTCGCGCACCCGTACCGCTACATGGTGCACAACGGCGAGATCAACACGGTTCGTGGCAACACCAACTGGATGACGGCCCGCGAGACCAGCATGGAGTCGTCGCTGTTTGGCGACGACCTGAAGAAGCTGTTCCCCGTCATTCAGCCAGGCCAGAGCGACACCGCCTGCATCGACAATGCCTACGAGCTGATGCTGCACGCCGGAAGGCCTCTGCATCACGTGATGATGATGCTAATCCCCGAAGCCACAGGCGAGCGAGTCGAGATGTCGCAGGACAAGCGGGACTTCTACGACTACCACGCCTGCATGATGGAGCCGTGGGACGGCCCTGCGCTGATCGCGTTCACTGACGGCAAGCGCATCGGCGCCGTGCTCGACCGCAACGGTCTGCGCCCGTTCCGCTACCTCGTGACCACAGACGACCTCCTCGTCATGGCGTCCGAAGTGGGTGTGCTCGACATTCCGCCGGAGAAGGTGCTACTCAAGGAGCGCATCCAGCCCGGACGCATGTTCCTGCTCGACCCGGAGCGAGGCGGCATCGTGGATGACGCGACCATCAAGGCCGAGCTGTCGAGTCAACGGCCCTACGGCGAATGGCTGAGGAGCAACCAAGTCCTCTTGTCCGAGCTTCCCCAGCTCAAGAACGGCGAAGGCCATCACGATATCGATCCCGAGACTCTCGTGGACATGCAACAGGCCTTCGGCTACACGCAAGAAGAGCTGCGGATGCTCATGGAGCCCATGGCGCTCGTCGGAGCGGAGCCTACCGGGTCCATGGGGGACGACGCGCCCCTGGCAGCGCTGTCCGAGCGCCCTCAGGTTCTTTTCAGCTACTTCAAGCAACTGTTCGCCCAGGTGAGCAATCCGCCGCTCGATGCGATCAGGGAAGAGCTCGTCACCTCGCTCAGCGCGCGGCTCGGCACGCAGCAGAACCTATTCGCGGAGACCCCCGAGCACGCACGGCTGGTAAAGCTTGATGGGCCGATCATCACCGACGAGGAGATGGATCGGCTACGGGTGCTGGACCAGCCTGGCATCAAGGCCAGGACGATTTCGATCCTGTTCCGCGTTGCGGACGGCCCAGGCGCCATGGATCGCGCTATGGATGCGCTGTGCACCGCAGTGACCGATGCGGTCGACGAAGGCTGCAGCATCGTGATCCTGTCTGATCGCGGCGTCGACGCCGAACATGCGGCGATACCCAGCCTGCTGGCAACGGCGGGCATCCACCATCACCTCGTCCGAGCCGGCACACGCACGAAGGTCGGCCTGGTCGTGGAGTCCGGCGAGCCTCGAGAGATATACCAGTTCGCGCTGCTAATCGGCTACGGTGCGGGCGCCGTAAACCCATATCTCGCCTACGAGACGCTGCGCGGTATGCGGGCGCAGGGCGTATTCCCGCGGCAGCTCGACGACGACACCGTCAAGAAGAACTACATCAAGGCCGCCAACAAGGGGCTGCTCAAGATCATCTCAAAGATGGGCATCAGCACCATCCACAGCTACCACGGCGCTCAGATCTTCGAGGCGGTGGGTTTGAGCCAGGAGCTCGTCGACAAGCACTTCACGTGGACCGCGTCGCGCATCGGCGGCATAGGGACCGACTCTATCGAAGCGGATCTCCTCAAGCGCCACCGTCGGGCCTTTCACGAGGCCGACGTGGCGGCGGGCCAGGATCTCGACCAGGGTGGGTACTACAACTGGCGCCGCGATGGCGAGTACCACATGTGGAACCCGGACACCATCGGCAAGCTCCAATTCGCGAGTCAGACGAACGATGCGAAGGCTTACAAGCAGTTCGCCACCCTTGCCAATGAGTACGAGCGCAAGCTCTGCACGCTTCGTGGCCTGCTCGATATGAAGCCGGCCGACACCCCGGTCCCGCTCGACGAGGTCGAGCCAGCCGACGACATCGTCAAGCGCTTCGCGACCGGCGCGATCTCGCTCGGCTCCATCAGCCGGGAGGCCCACGAGAGCCTCGCGGTCGCTATGAACCGCCTGGGCGCGCGCTCCAACAGCGGGGAGGGTGGCGAGGATTATCGCCGTTATACCCCCGATGCCAACGGCGACCGGCGCCACAGCGCCATCAAGCAGGTCGCTTCGGGCCGCTTCGGGGTGACCACTAACTACCTGGTGAACGCCTCCGACCTGCAGATCAAGATGGCGCAGGGCGCGAAGCCTGGCGAGGGCGGTCAGCTTCCGGGCCACAAGGTGGACGAGTACATCGGCTGGATCCGCAACTCCACGCCCGGCGTGGAGCTGATCTCGCCCCCTCCGCACCACGACATCTACTCCATCGAGGACCTGGCGCAGCTGATCCACGACCTGAAGAACGTGAACTCCGATGCTCGGATCCACGTGAAGCTGGTCGCCGAGGTCGGCGTGGGGACCATCGCGGCGGGCGTTTCCAAGGCCCATGGCGACGTGGTACTCATCAGCGGGGACACTGGTGGAACCGGCGCATCGCCCGAATCGTCCATCAAGCATGCGGGGCTGCCTTGGGAGCTCGGCGTCGCTGAGACGCAGCAGGTCCTCGTGCGGAACGACCTGCGCGGCCGCATCGTCGTGCAGACTGATGGTCAGATAAAGACGGGGCGCGACGTCGCAATCGCCTGCCTTCTGGGCGCCGATGAATTCGGCATCGCCACTGCTTCCCTGATCACGCAGGGCTGCATCATGCTGCGCAAGTGCCACCTGAACACCTGCTCGGTCGGCATCGCGACTCAGGATCAGCAGCTGAGGAGCCGATTCGCGGGCAAGCCCGAGAGCCTGATCAATTACTTCTATTTCGTCGCCGAGGATCTGCGAGAGATCATGGCGGAGCTCGGCTTCCGCACGGTCAACGACATGATTGGCCGTGTCGACCGGCTCGAAGCCGGAAACGCGATAGAGCACTGGCAGAAGACCCGAGGTATCGATCTCAGCGACCTGCTCATGAAACCGGAGGTAGGTCCCGGCGTTGCCACGCACCACGTCGAAGCCCAGGACCACCGACTTGAGCTCGCCCTGGATCACCAACTCATCGCCCTCTCGAAGGGCGCGCTGGATCAGCGCCTACCCGTGAGCATGTCGTTGCCCATCCGCAACGCGAACCGCACCGTCGGCGCCATGCTGGCGGGCGAGGTTGCCAAGCGCTACGGTGAAGACGGCCTTCCCGAAGGCACGATCCAGAGCCACTTTACTGGCTCGGCCGGGCAGAGCTTCGGTGCGTTCCTGGCTAAGGGGATGGCGTTCACGCTCGAGGGGGATGCCAACGACTATTTCGCCAAGGGCATCTCCGGTGGACAGATCATCGTCGTGCCACCTAAGGCCGTCACCTATGTGCCCGAGACGAACTTCATCATCGGCAACGTGGCGCTCTACGGAGCCACTGGCGGCGAGGTGTTCATCCGCGGGATGGGCGGCGAGCGCTTCGCCGTGCGCAATAGCGGAGCGCGCGCCGTGATTGAAGGCGTCGGCGACCATTGCTGTGAGTACATGACCAACGGTCGCGTGGTGGTACTAGGTTCCACGGGCCGCAACTTCGCCGCGGGCATGAGCGGCGGCATCGCCTACGTGCTGGACGAAGCGGACGATTTCGAGCGCCGCTGCAACCAGGAGATGGTGGATTTGGTGCGAGTGGTGGACGCGGACGACGAGGCTGAGCTCCGCAGCCTCGTCGAAGAGCACCGCCTGCACACCAACAGTGCCAAAGCGAAACGCGTCATGGAAACGTGGGACGAGATGCTGCCGAAGTTCGTCAAGGTCTATCCGCGGGATTACCGCCGTGTGCTCGAGGCCCGCAAGCGGGATGAGCTGGAAGCCGTGAGCAATGGGTAAGGTCAGCGGCTTCCTCGATTTCGAGCGCGAGCCTCCAAAGCGCCGGCCCACCTCCGATCGCATCAGGGACTACCGCGAGCTCTACCAGGAGTGGCCCGAGCAGCAGACGCGGGATCAGGGCGCACGATGCATGAATTGCGCACTCCCGTTCTGCCATCGTGGCTGCCCGCTGGGCAACCTGATTCCCGACTGGAACGACTTGGTGTACAAGGGCCGCTGGAAGGAAGCGCTCGCGGCGCTCCACGCCACCAATAATTTCCCCGAGTTCACCGGCCGCATCTGCCCCGCACCCTGCGAGGCATCGTGTGTGCTCGCCATCAACGAAGAGCCCGTAACTATCGAATACATCGAGAAGGCCATCGTCGACCGTGGTTTCGCCGAGGGCTGGATCACCCCGCAGCCGTCAGACCAGCGCACCGGCAAGCGTGTGGCGGTCGTCGGCTCCGGGCCGGCCGGGCTCGCCGCGGCGGATCAGCTCAACCGAGCGGGCCACCACGTCACACTGTTCGAGCGCGACGAGATCCTCGGAGGGCTGCTCTCGCTCGGGATACCCGACTTCAAGCTAGACAAGAGTGTAGTGCTGCGGCGGACCGATCTCATGGCAGCCGAGGGTGTGGAGTTCCGCACCAGTTGCAACGTCGGCGTGGACGTAGACGTCGCCGACTTGCGCCGCGACTACGAGGCCATCTGCCTGACGGGAGGCTCCACCATCCCGCGCCGGCTCGGCGTTCCTGGCGAAGAGCTCGCAGGGGTCTACGTCGCTATGGATTACCTCACGCAGCAGAATCGGCTGAACCGTGGTGAAGCTCCGTCGGACAGCGACCGCATCTCGGCCGAAGGCAAGTCGGTCGTCATCCTTGGCGGGGGCGACACGGGCGCGGACTGCCTCGGTACAGCCCATCGGCAGGGCGCCGAGGTCGTCTATCAGTACGAGATACTGCCCGAGCCGCCCACGGATCGGTCTGCGAACAACCCCTGGCCGCTATGGCCGCTGATCCTGCGCAGCTCTCCTGCCCACGAGGAGGGCGGCATCCGCGACTACAACATACTGACCAAGCGCTTCTCCGGCCGCGATGGCAAGCTGGAGAAGCTGCATGCCGTCCGCATCGAGTGGGGCGCCCCCGACGAGTCCGGCAGGCCCGTGATGACCGAGATACCCGGCACCGAGTTCGAGATCGATACCACGCTGGTGCTCCTGGCACTGGGCTTCCTGCACCCTCAGAAGGAGGGTATGCTCGAGCAGCTTGGTGTCGATCTCGACCCTCGCGGTAACGTGAAGATTGATGCGCAGAAAATGACCAGCGTGCCGGGCGTCTTCGCCGCCGGGGACATGTCCAGAGGCCAGTCGCTCGTCGTCTGGGCCATCGCCGAGGGGCGCGAAGCGGCGCACCGAATCGACGCGTATCTCATGGGCGAGTCGAGCCTTCCCAGCGTCGACCTCGCTCCTTTTGTATAGCCGCCGACGAGCTCCTACACATCGTCAGATAGGAGATCCCATGACACAGCAACCGACCCAGGGAAGGCTGCAGGGCAAGGCCGCCATCGTCACGGGTGGGGCCCACGGCATCGGACGCGCTTACTGCTTCGGCCTGGCCGCCGAGGGCGCGAAGATCGCGGTCGTCGACCTCGACTTGGCCGCGGCCGAAACCGTGGCGCGTACCATCGAGGACCAGGGCGGCACCGCCACCGCGATCGAGGCCGACGTCGCCTCGGAGGACAGCACGCTGGAGATGGCACGTCTCACCATCGAGCGCCTCGGCTCCGCCGACATCCTGGTGAACAACGCCGCCATCTTCGAGACGGTGCCGATGTCCCGCGTGGGTATGTTGGAAGTCACCGTCGAGGAGTGGGACCGGCTCATGGCGGTTAACCTGAAGGGCCCCTGGCTATGCGCCCGCGCCGTCGTCCCCCACATGAAGGAGAGCGGCTACGGCAAGATTATCAACATATCGTCGGGCACCATCTTCGGTGGCAACGCGAACCGTGCGCACTACGTCGCGTCCAAGTCGGGCGTTGTCGGGCTCACGCGCAACCTCGCGCGGGAACTGGGTGAGTTCGGGATCTGCGTGAACACCGTGTCCCCGGGCTCCACACTGACCGAGGACCTGCCCGAAGGCTCGGACCTCGCGACCAGAGAACGTGCTGTGGCTGCCCGTGCCATCAAGCGCATCCAGGTGCCTCAGGACCTCGTCGGCGCCATCGTGTTCTTAGCCTCTCCCGACAGCGACTTCATGACGGGCCAGTTCATGAGCGTCGACGGCGGTACGGTGCTCCACTAGCGCCCCGCTAACGCTTGACTGATTCGTCTCGCTTGGGCCGGTGCGTCTCTTGCACGAACAGGCCTAGCATGGCGGCGCCGGCGAAGCCCGTGGCGCCGAGGAACCCGAACGCGGCGGTGAAGCCCGAGACCGCCGTGAGCACGGCGAAACTCAGCGGATTCGCGATGAACGCGGCCTGGCTCACCATCCTGCCCGCGCCGAAGAATTTCCCCCTGGCCCCGGGCGGCGCCAGGTCCGAGCCAAGCACCTGCATCGAGCCCGTGAGCAGGCTTTGCATGGTCTGGATCCACACGAACGCCAGAACGTACGCCGCGAACGGCAAGTCGGCGAAGGCCGTGGCGGCGAAGAACGCGTACGCCAGGCCCATCAGCGCCAGCCCGGGGACGATGGTCACCTTCCTGCCGAAGCGATCCATCAAGTATCCGGCCATAAACGTTGCTGGGATGCCCACTGCTCCCATGACGCCGCTCAGCAGGCCGAGGGCAGCGGGACCCGTGTCGTAGGCGTATACCGCGTAGAGGAACACCGTCCCGCCACCAATCGCCCCACCCCGCGCCGTCATGGCGAAGAACTGCGCCGTGAACAGCACCGGTATCGGGTGGCGCAGGAGCGATCGCCACGAGTAGCTCTCTTCAGTCACGGCCGGTGATGTGGCCTCTGTCGCTCCAACGTCCGCGGTTGTGGGGACGGATCTGTCCGGCGCCGACTCGCGCGCCACGACGAAGCTTGGCAGCACGGCGGCCAGCACGATCGCACCCTGGATCACGAAAGGTATGCTCAGCCCCCATGCCGCCGCCGCGAAGCCGCCGATCAGCGGCCCGGTGAGCATGCCCACGCGCTGGACACCCAGCATCCTGGTGATCTGCCGCCCGCGCGAGTCCGCCTCGATTGTGTCGGCGATCACTGCGAGCCGTGTCACCGTCCACATCTGCTGCCCCGCACCGCCGATCGCGCGATAGACCAGCAGCAACGTGAACGTGTCGGCTGTTGCCACCAGGAAGGCCGCCGCTGCCGTGATGACCGGCCCTGCAAGCAGCACCGTGCGGCGGCCGAACCGGTCGATGGCATAGCCCGTGGGGATGGCGACGGCCAGGCCGCCGGCCATCTGCGCCACGAACACCATAGAAGCGATGCCGACGCTGACGCCGAACGACTCGGCAAGCACCGGAAGCACCGGCGTGGCGATACCGACGCCGAGCCCCAGCGCGATCGCGGGTAGGTGCAGCGTCAGGAGCTTGTACAGGTGCTCCGATTGAGTGCTAGTCGATGCCGTAGAGCGCCGCCGCGTTGTCTGTCAGCATCTTGTCGATCACGCTCTTGGGGACGTCGTCATGTGCGTAGAGCGTGTCCACCATGAAGAACTGAGCGGATGGGTCGGACGCCAGCCGGTCGGTGTTCAGCTCGCCACCGGGATGGTGGCCGTAGTCGGTACCCGCGACCATGTGGTCCTCGCCCGTGAACTTGAGCAGGTATGGCAGATCCTCGTCCACTTCGTAGGAGACCCAAATGTTGTACTCGTCGAACAATCGCGGACCCCAGAAATCGGGGTCGGTCCGCATCGTGCCCTTAAGCTGGTGCAGCGCGAATGGGATCCACGACGCACCCGTCTCGATGAAGCCGAAGCGCAGCGCGGGGAAAAGCTCTGGGATTTTGTTGGCCACGATGTTGCGGAACGCCGAGATGGGCGGCATGCGGCCGTGGGTGAACGTCGCGCTGCGATCGATGTCGATCAGGCCGTTCAGCGCCGGCGCGCCCTGTCCCTGATGCACGTCGACCGATAGCCCGAGCGCCTGCGCCTCCTCGTAGAGGGGGAAGAAGTAGGGATCGTCCAGCATCCGGTCCTTCTCGATGCCCCGGAAAAAGATGCCGCAAGCGCCATTGGCCTTGCCGAAGCGCAACTCGGCGATGCTCGCATCGATGTCCCGCAGCGCCGGCACCACGACCCAGCGGATCCGTCCGCCGGACTTTGTCCATACCTCGGCCATGAACCGGTTGTAGGCCCGTGCCAACGCCACTTCCAGCTCCGGGTCGTGCGTTAGGAACGCGAGAAAAAGCGTGGGATACACCACGTGGGTGTCCACCTTGGTCGCCGCCATGTCGCTGAAGCGGTACTCCAGGTCCAGGAGCTCGCGCGACCGACGGTCGGGCCGGTTCTTCACGTTGTCCTGGGACGTCGGCGTCACCAGGCGCGAGCCGCCCCGGCCCGAGGAGCGTGGGAAGATGCTCCCATCGATCAGCCACATGTGGTTGGAGCCCTTGTACAGCGTATCGTTGGGCGCCTCGACGACTATAGGACGGCGGGCGTACCACTCTGGGTCCAGGTGGTCCCACATCTCGGGGGGCTCGGCCACGTGGGTATCCGCATCGATGATGCCTGGCATGGTTCGGCCTCCGTATTGTCGATCGCGTGCCTGACGACTCCGGACTGGAGCGCCCGCGGGTCGGCGTGTTGACTGTCTGAGTGCGCTGTCGCTGGGCCGAGCTGGTGCCTAGTATCCTACGACCGCAGCAGGGACGCAAAATCCCGTGTGGACGCGCCCGCGCCCATACCCCACGCCGTGTCGACGATCGCCTGCGCCCTCGACGGGCCGAGCACGCCTCCGAGCAGGTCCAGCGCCTTCGCGCCCACCTCGTCGTGCGTCATCGGCTCGTCCGCCGTGCCGTGGACCGCGGGCACGTGCAGCTCCAGCGTCTGGCCGTCGTGCAGGTGCAGACGGACCGTGGCCGGGCGCTGGCGCTCCATCCCTGCGAACTTCGGGTTCGGCTCCAGCCGCACCCTCGCCATCAGATCGCGAACGTCGGGGGCGCTGAGGCGCTCGTAGGTGTGCGTCGACTCGAAAGTCAGCACGCCGCCGTCCAGCAGGATCACTGCCATGCAGTACTGCAGATTCACGTCCGGCATCGCGCGGGCGTTCACGATGCGCGAGCCCTGAGGGGGAAGCAGCACCTCGATCTCGCGGACCGCCTCGGGCCGTAGGCGATGTTGGCTCACCAGCGTCGTCATCGCCTCCGCCGCCGCCTGGATCGGCGATCCAACGGCATATTTCTTGATGTTGGTAATCAGGATCTCGTAGTCTGATCCGAGCTGGTCCACCCAGCCGTCCAGCTTGTCGCGCTCCGGACAGAACAGGTCGAGGAAGTTCCAATCGCCGCTGAACGTGTCCTCCTCTCCCGTCATGCCCGACTGCACGAACAGCGCGCTCGTCACGCCGTTGCGGGCGCCCATGCCGCCGAACACGAACGACTTTTCCACATGCTCCGAGTCACGCTGCCACGACGTGATGCCCGATGCCTGCTGCGCCGTGAAGGCCAAGGCGTAGCGCACACCTCTCGGGTCGAGGCCGGCGAGAGCCGACGCTGTTGCCGTGGCGCCGAACATCGGCCCGATCGCATGTGTTGCGTGCCCATGCATCCCGCGGGCACTGATTCCCCCCATGGCGCGCGCTATCCGCGAGCTCACGTCGTAGCCAAGCGCGATGGACCGCAGCAGCGCATCGCCGTCTGCGTCCTCGCGCTCCGCCACGGCCAGCGCCGCCGGCACGATGGCGCAGCCGGGGTGCGTCAGCGACGGCGCATGCGAGTCGTCCGTCTCGTCGGAATGCGCTAGCATGCCGTTGGCCATCGCGGCCATGATGGCCGTCGTGACCACATCGGAGCCCGCGATCGTGCTTTCCGCGACGCCACCCTGCGAGCGGGCGAACGTGATGGCCAGCTCCCCCGGTTTCAGGTGAGCGCCGGTGACCATGGCGGCCACCGTGTCGAGCAAGTGGTGCTTCGTCTTCTCCGTCACCTCTGGCGGCAGGGGCCGGCTCAGTGCGGTCGCGACGTAGCCGGCAAGCTTTTCGATGGTGGTCTGTTCGGCCATCCAGGCTCCTTCCAGTGCTTTGCAGCGATTATTGAAGAACGGCCCCGCCGTCCACGTGAAAGCATTGGCCGGTGACGTAGTCGGCGTTCTGGCTCGCCAGATAGATCACCAGACCGGCGATCTCCTCCGGCCGGCCGAAACGCGGGATGGGGATGCTGGGGTCCACGTGCCCGAGCACGTCTGCCTCGCGCTCGAGGCCTGGATCTCGCTCCACCTCGATCGTGCCGGGCGCGATGGCGTTCACCGTGATGGCGTGCTTGCCGAACTCCTTTGCCAAGCCCCGCGTGAAGCCTACGATACCCAGCTTCGCCGCCGCCTTCGTGGCGCCGCCACCGAGGTAGGCGGAGACGCCGGAGTAGTTGATGATCCGTCCCCAACCGCGCTCCACCATGCCTGGCAGCACCGCCCGGCACGTGTTGTAGGGGCCGTCCAGATTCACGGCGATGTTGCGCCTCCACTGCTCGGGAGTAGAGTCCAAGAACTTGCCCTGCACCCGGTAGACCGCGTTGTTCACCATCACGTCCACCCCGCCGTACACGTCGTTGGCGAGGGCGACCATCGCGTTCACCTGCTCCGCTTCCGCCACGTCGCACAGCACGGTCGTCACCTCTGCGCCCGCTGCGGTGCATGCCTCAGCCGTTTCGTCGAGCCCCGCCCGGCTCGCGCGCGTGCTCAGCAGCAGCCGTGCGCCCTCCTTCGCGAACATCAGGGCCGTGGCGCGGCCGATGTTCCGGCTTGCCCCAGTAATCAGAACAGATCTGCCTTCGAGACCCGTGTCCAAGGTGCTTCTCCTCCGCTTCCGCCTGCGCTTCGATCGGCCCGGCTCGTAGCCGAGCTCCTTGTCGATCACGTGGACCAGTTCGCCGCACGCCAGATAGAGGTGCATGTTCTCCGCGAATCGCTTGTGCTGAACCTGCCAATTCACGGAGTCGTCCCCGGCCAGTCCCGAGCTGACGATCACGTTGGGTCGGTCCCAGATCTCCGCCTCAGGCTCGACCGGCGTCCCGGCGCGCACGTTGACCACGGCCCCGCGGTGGTCCTTCGGGGGCATGGCTGCCTCGGCGGGATCGATTTGGTGTGCCCCGCTTTGGGATGGCAAGGTAAGCGGCGCGATCTGGGCCGTCAAGCATGCGATCGGCTTGCCCGCGCATGGCCCCCGGTCTACGATAAGCCATGAAGTGGGGGGCCCAGGCGTGCACGCCCCCGCTCACGCCTTGATCTAAGGAGGCCGTCATGAAGGACGGGATGCGATTCGTTGATAGCGACATGCATGTCATGGAGCCCGCCGACTTGTTCGAGCGATACCTCGATCCCAGGTTCAAGGACCGCGTCATCACCTCCGCCGCGGCAGGCGGCAGAGCGGGCGCCGGCCGCGTGGTGATCGACGGTTGGTCGCGCAACGGTGACGAGGACCCACAGCAATACCGCAAGCGCAGCCAGGGGATCTTATCCAACGACCGCCAGCCGCTGTCCGGCTCACGCTCCGCTGAATACCTGGATTTCGCCATCGAGCGGGGCTACGACGCGGAGGCGCAGGTGATCGGCATGGAGATGGAGGGCGTCGATATCGCCGTGCTCTTCCCGACCATGGGCCTCAGCCTCATCGCCCGCGACGAGATGGACCCGCGCCTGTCCCTGGCGCTCTGCCAGGCGTACAACAACTGGATCTACGATTTCTGCCAGTACAGTCCGGACCAGCTCAAGTTCGCCGCCATGCTGCCGTTCCACGAGGTAAACCTCGCGTGCCAGGAGCTGCGGCGGTGCGTCGAGGAGTTGGGTGCCGTTGGCTCGTTCATGCGGCCCAATCTGGTGAACGGCCGCTATTGGCACTCTAACTACTGGGACCCGCTGTACAGCTTGCACGAGAAGCTCGACGTCGCTTGGGGATTCCACGAGGGTACCGGCGCGTGGTACTCGTATATGAACACGCTGTACGGAGAGAACCGCTTCTATCGCCACGTTGCGAGTCACTGGATTGAGATGCAAGAGGCGCTCATCGCGCAGGTCATCGGTGGCGTCTTCGAGTTTCACCCCAACCTCCGAGTCGGATTCCTCGAAGCGCAGAACTCTTGGGTGCCGGGCCTCCTCAGCCGCATTGAGTGGGACTACCCTCAGTATCGCGACACCCATGCGCCGTACCTCAGCCTCACGCCCAAGGAATACTTCCGCCGCAACTGCTGGGCGGCGGTCGAGGGCAGCGAGCCCGAGATCGAGGCGACGGCTGGGCTGATCGGCTCCGATCGCATGTGCATCTCGACCGACTACCCGCACTTCGACTCCAACTTCCCCAACGTGTCGTCGAACCTGGTCAGCAACGTATCGCGCGAAACAGCCCAGGCGATCTTGTACGGCGGCGCCGGCCTCTACAAGTTCGGCGAGGAGCATTTCGCCAAAGCGGACGCCGCGGCCGCCAAGCGCAGAGCCGCCAAGGCACCCGCCGTGGCGCGATAGCCAGCGAACCGATGAAGGAGGCCCCATGGCTGACGTAACACCCGATGCACTGCTGGCACTCGCGCAGACCGCGGGGCTTACGATTCCAGACGGCGACGTGGAGCAGCTCACCATGCGCTTCAACGCGCAGCTCGAGGCACTCTCGGTCCTCGACGACCACCCCCTCGACGGTGTGCCGCCGACACCGGCGCTTCACCATCCGCTGACACTGCCGGACCACGATCGCGGCGCCGCGCCGCCGCTGGCGACCGACACCGACGCCCCGCTCCCCTACAAGCCGATCACCGAGCTCGCGCACCTAATCCGCACCAAGCAGATCTCGCCCGTAGAGCTGACTGATCAGTACCTCCAGCGCATCGGGGAGCACGATGGCGTGCTCAAGTCCTATATCACCGTCACGTCCGACATCGCCCGCGCCGAGGCCCATGAGGCCGAGCGCAAGATCGCCGCGGGCGAGGCAGTAGGGCCCCTGCACGGCATACCGTTGGGATACAAGGACGAGTTCTACACCAAAGGGGTGCTCACCACCTGTGGGTCGATCATCCTCTCCGAGTTCGTGCCCGACTACGACGCGGCCGCCGTCGAGCGCCTTCACGACGCCGGCGCAACTATGCTCGGCAAGTTGAACATGACCGAGTGGGCAACGCCTCTGACGCTCGAGTTCTCCTACGGCCAGCCGGTCAACCCTTGGAACATCGAGCACGACGCCGGCGGCTCCAGCACCGGCTCGGGAAGCGCCACGGCTGCCGGCCTCTGCGCCGGTTCGCTCGGCGAGGATACCGGCGGGTCGATCCGTCGGCCCGCCGCGTACAACAGCTGCGTAGGGCTCAGACCCTCGTGGGGCCGCGTCAGCCTCTACGGCATGATCCCCGGTGTGTGGTACCAGGACACCGCGGGACCGCTCGGACGGACCGTGGCCGATTGCGCCCTGCTCATGAACGTGCTTGCGGGCTACGACCCGCGCGATCCCTACTCAGCGAACCTTCCCGTGCCCGACTACACAGTCGCCCTCGACGGCGACGTGCGGGGCATGCGCATCGGCGTCCTACGCGAGGCTCAGGAGGCCGACTTCCTCAACCCCGAGGTCAAGGCAGCCATTGCGGACGCGGCCGCTCGATTCCAGCGTATGGGCGCCACGGTGGGCGATGCCAGCATCCCGCTGCTGCCAATCAGTGGCATGATCAACGGGGCGCTCGGCTCGGGCCGGATCGCGCAGCAATGGAACTGGCTTAAGGACCGTCCTCAGGACTACGACGACTCGGTGCGGCTCTACAGCCTATTGCCCGCGTTGCTGCCCTCGTCTCTCTACCAGCGCGCCCTGCAGATGCGGGCGGAGATGCGTCGGCAGACCATCGAGGCTATTAGCGGCTTCGACGTGATCATCTCGGCGTACGCTGGGGATGGTCCCCCACGCATCGACGACACCAAGAAGGCGCCCCGCTCCAAGGAGCATGCGCTGGACCAGCTTCGGCGGTTCAACTTCGGCTCGCCTGCTACCTACTCCGCCATGCCCGGCTTGTCGGTGCCGTGCGGGTTCACGTCGTCCGGCCTGCCTATCGGCATGCACATCATGGGGGACCGTTTCGATGAGGAATCGGTCTTCCGCGCTGCCCATGCCTACGAGCAGGACACCTTGTGGCACACCATGCACCCGCCGGTTGGGAGCCAGTAGCCATGGCGAACGTCGATCCAATCACGCTGGAGATCGTCCGTGCCCGCCTCGACGGCATCGTCCGCGAGATGGAGGTCGCCGTGTTCCGCACCGGCTACTCCACCATCGTCCGCGAGTCCCACGACTTTTCGTGTGGCCTGCTCGACCGCGACGGGCGCGTCGTGGGCAACTCGAGTCACCCAACTCACATGGGCGGCTACCCCGCGTGCATCGAAGGCCTCATGCGGTTCTTCGGCTTCGACGACCTGCGAGAGGGGGACGCATTCCTGGCCAACCATCCGTACCACAGCGGCGTCCCGCATGCCAACGACATGGTCGTCATGGTGCCGATCTTCGCCCGAGGCGAGGTGGTGGCATTTGCTGTCAGCCTCGGCCATACGCCGGACATTGGCGGGGTCGCTGCCGGAAGCCGGAACGCCACGGCGCGCGACCTCTTTGGCGAGGGCCTTCAACTTGCGCCCCTTCGCTTCATGCGAGACGGGAAGATCCTGCAGGACACCGCCAACGTCGTACGCGCCAACAGCCGCGTTCCCGACATGATGATCGGCGACCTGGAAGCCAAGGTGGGCGTCTGCTTCGCCATCGGGACCGCGCGGCTGAAGGATGTCATGGATACCTTCGGCGTGGACACCGTGCTCCAGGCCTTTGCCGACATTGGCGACAGCTCTGAGAGCGTGATACGCGACCACATCGCCGGATGGCTCGACGGCGTGCACGAGGCGGAGGCATGGGTCGACGACCCCACCGCACCCGACTCGCCGATCCGGCTGCACGTGGCAGCCATCAAGGAGGGAGACCGGCTCGTCATGGATTTCACGGGCACCGGCAACCAGGCCGCCGCGCCCATCAACGTCCGCCCGCCGTTCATCCGTGGCCTGGTCTACCGTGCTATCGTCGCCATGACCGACCCTTCGCTGCCACTCAATCACGGTATCACGCGGGCCGTCGAGTGCCGCTTCCGCGACGGCACCATCATCAACCCCGAGTTCCCGGGTCCCGTGGGCTTTTACTCCAAGACCCTCTCCATTGCCGATAGCGTCGTAATGAGCGCCATGGCCAAGGCCGCGGGTCGCCCCACCGTTGCGTACGGCTCGACGCAGAGCTCCATCGTGCTTGGCCAATCAGGGTCGGGGGGCCGACCGTACGTGCAATACGAGCTGATGTACGCGGGCAGTCGGGCGTGGGGTGGCGGCGATGGCTACACCGGCACCGGCCATGGTATGGGCGGTGGCAAGTTCACCAGCGTCGAGATCATCGAGTCGGAGTTCGACGTGGAGATGACCCAGTTTCAGGTGATGCCCGACTCTGGTGGCGACGGTAAGTACCGTGGCGGCCCCGGTTACGTGCGCAACTACCGGATGCTCGCTCCTGGACGCCTGTCCGGCGGCGCCGCCAAGCGCGAGGCACAAGGCATGGACGGTGGTGGCGATGGCCGCAACGCCTACGTCGTCGTTTTCCCCGACACCGACAAGGAGCAGGTCTACCCCGGCATCTGCTCCAACATCGGGCTGGATACCGGCGAGTCGTTCCGCATCGAGACCGGCGGCGGCGGCGCAGTGCTGCCCGCGCGAGACCGCGCACCGCAGCAGGTGATCGACGACATCGCCGACGGCTACATCACGCCAACCAAGGCGCGCGACGTCTACGGCCTGACCGACGCTCAGATCGAGGCGGGCTCGGCCTAGCCGTTCGAGGTCTAGCCAAGCTCCGCGTACACACGCTCTGCGGTCACCGGCAGATCGCGCACGCGCACACCGATCGCATCTTCCACTGCATTCGCGATGGCGGCGGCGGCGGGCGGGTTCACGTTCTCCCCGATGCCTTTGATGTTGTAGGGCCCCACGCCGGCCTCCGGGTCCAGCAGCACAGTCCGCAGCTCCGGTATGTCCTGTATCGTGGGAATCTTGAACTCGCCTAGGTTCGTGGTCAGCACGAGGCCGTTCTCGACCGCCAGCTCCTCGATCAACCCGTAGCCGATGCCCTGCACCACGCCGCCGTTGATCTGGCCCTGGTGCCCGATCGGATTAATCACCGTGCCCACGTCGTGCGCCGTGGTGAACCGCAGCAGCTTCACCTCACCCGTTTCGCGGTCCACCAACACTTCGGCCACCTGCGCCGTGAACGCGGTGACCGACGCCTGGTCGTTGTCTATGTTCACCGCTTCTGCCTTGGTCGGTTGGCCCTTCTTCGCCAGGACGTCGGCCCACGCCGTTCGCTCCTCCGTGTCGCGGCGCACCACGTCCGTGCCGTCGACGGTTAGCTGGTCCACCGGCCAGCCGTTCGCGTCCGCCACGGTTTGCAACAGCATGCCGCGTGCCTTGGTCACCGCCTGGTAGGCTGAGCCCGTGGTGATGCGGGTGCCCCGGCTGCCGCCGATGCCCGAGTCGAAGGGGGCGTCGTCGGTACTGACAACGCTCACCTGGACATGCTCCAGCGGCAAGCCAAGCTCCTCGGCCACCACCTGTCGTAGCGTCGTGTAGGTGCCTGTGCCCTGGTCGTACACTGGCGTCGTCACCACCACCGAGCCATTCGTGTTCAACGACACGGTCACTGCCGACTCGCCACTGCCCGGTGAACGATACGCCATGGCAATCCCTCGGCCGACGCCGTCGGCCTTAGGGGCACTGTAGCCCGCGCTATCGACCGCAGCCTGCAGCGTCTCCTTGGCTCTGATGCTGTCGTAGCGATGACCGGAGACCGTCTCCTCGCCGTCTACGATCAGGTTCATCATGCGGAAATCGTACGGATCCATCCCGATCGCGCGGGCCACGCCGTCGATGTGCGACTCGGCGGCGAAGAAGCCCTGCGGGGCCGCTGGCGCACGCATCTGCCCGCCTGGGAGGTTGTTCGTGTACACGCGTTTGACCTCGAGGCGCGCGTTGGGGATGCGGTAGCAGCCTGCGCCGTTCCCAGCGCTCGCCAGGCTCGGGCCCGGCCGCACCGAGCCGTAGGCGCCACCGTCGAAGACCGCTTCGAGTTGGTGTGCTACCAGCGTGCCGTCTCGCATAACCCCGGTCTTCAGCCGCATCACGCCGGCGTGGCGCGGCGCTCCAGCGGTCAGCTCTGCGGTATAGTCCATGGCGACCTTCACGGGGCGCCTCGAGCGCTGTGCCAAGTAACAGGCGAGCGGCTCGTCCATGGCTGCGCCCTTGCCGCCGAAGTCCCCGCCGACCGAGATAGGGTTGACTCGAACCTGGTCGGCGGGCACCCGCAGCGCGGCGGCCAACGTCTGTTTCAGTACGTGGGGGGCCTTGGATGGCGCCCACACCTGCATTGTCCCTGCTTCGTCGAGCCATGCGATGCAGCAGTGCGGCTCCATGTATGCCTGATGCACCCGCGCCACCGTGAACTCGTTCTCGACTATAACGTCCGAGGCCGCGAACCCGGCGTCCACGTCGCCCTTCTCACTCAGGTCGTTTATGTAAGAATTGGACGGCTTGTCCAGCTTCTCGGGTAGACCCTCGTAGCTGTTGACGTCTGGGTGGATCAACGGCGCGTCGTCCTTTAGCGCCTCCACTGGGTCGAACACCGCCGGCAGGTCTTCGTACTCCACCTCGATCAGTTCCACGGCCTGCTGTGCGATCTCGCGTGTGTCCGCGGCCACCGCCGCGACGCGCTCGCCGATGAACCGTACCTTGTCGTTGGCCAGGATCGGCACGTCTCGGAACCGGCGGCCAACCAGGATCCCGTACACGTCGGCGCCCGTCATCACCACGTGCACACCCGGCAGGAGCTCGGCGGCCGCGGTATCGATGCGTATGATCCGTGCGTGGGAGCGTGTGCTGCGAAGAATTGCGGATCCCAACATGCCGGGCAGCGAAACGTCCGCTACATATTGTGCGCCGCCCGTGACTTTGCCTTGCACGGTGGTTTGCGGCGTGGGCTGACCGATGACGCGGTACGAAACCATGGTCACTCCAGTCTGTAGAGCCTGAGCGCATTGTCCCGAAGTAGCTTCCGTTTGCTCTCCTCAGAAAGATCTTCGCGGGCCAGCACCATGCCGATGCTGTCGGGGTAGTGCGCGTCCCAGTGGGGAAAGTCGGAAGCGTAGAACATCTTGTCGTCGCCGACCACCGACGCTACGTACGGCAGCATCTGCTCATCAGCCTCGGCGTGGAAGAACCAGTTGCCGTGCTTCAGGTACTCACTCGGAGGCTTGGTGAGATTAGGCGTCTCAGCAGCGCCGCGAATCTCCCATTTCTCGTCCAAGCGCTCGGCCCAATACGGCACCCAACCGCAGCCCGCCTCCATCCAGCCGACGTGCAGGTCGGGGAACACCTCAGGGACGCCCGCGTACATCATGCTCACTAGGTGCCGGAACAGGCCCACGGGGAAGCAGTACGAGTTAACCTCGATGAAGCTCTGGAAGTCGTCGGCGCCCAGGTGGTGTATGCCCTGTGTGGCCGAATGCACGGCGAGCATCGTCTGTAGCCGCTGCGCCTCCTCGTACAACGGGAAGTAAGACTTGCGCCCGAAGGGTGGGTGAGCGCCCATCGCCGGGAGCATCGCGCCGACCATGCCCAGATTCTCGACGGCGTGGCGCAGCTCCTTCACGGCCTCTCCCACGTCGTGCACTGGGATCAGCGCGATGCCCTTGAGGCGCGAGCTCTTCTTCAGGAACTCCTCCGACACGAACGTGTTGTAGGCACGGCAGACCGAGACGGCCACCTCTGGCTCCCAGATCAGCGCCGCCGTGAAGCCGATCGAGGTCGGGTAGAGCACAGCGGCCTCCATGCCACCCTCGTCCATGGCGCGTACCCACGTCTCGGCGTCGACCGCTCGGTCGCCCAGCGTGCCGCGCAGATTGATGTCCCAATAGTTGTGCCCGGCGCGGATCGTGCCGCCGCGCGAACGGTGCGGCTCGTCCATGTACGCGCGGATCTGTTCCTCCGTCTCCGTGACGTGGCCATCGGCATCGATGACCCCGTAGGGTGCTTGCATATCGCTCCTCGCCATATGATGTGCGGCTAACCGTAACCCGCCGCGGCCTCGGCCGCTAGCTCCTCGTCCTGCGCCGGCATCGCACCGCTGACGCCAATGGCGCCCTCAGTCGTCCCATCGCGCTGCAACAGCGCACTGCCCTCTGCGTAGATCACGCGGTCGCCGTACATGCGGTTCACGAACTCGAACACGGAACTGCCCGCATTGTTGGCGAGCGAGCCCCCGGACCGCCCCCAGAGTGCCGTCCCCAATGCCTTCGCCTTAGCTGTGTCTGCCGTGAATGGCCTGGTGCCGTCCATGCCAACGATCAGGACCGTGCCGCCCTTCTCGTTGACGACCGCCACACCCACGCGCAACCCGATTTCTCGGCTCTCACGATCACGCCGTTCGCCAGGGCGTGGGCCTCTTGCAACGTGACTGACATGTGGTACTCCTCTTGTTGCCGACGGGCCTCAACTAGAAAGGAGACGGCGTCTCTTCCATTGGTACTTCGATCAGCGTCGGCGCCTCGATGCTGATCGCCTCCGTGATGGCACTTTGCAGTGCCATCGGCGAATCCGCCAGCACGCCGCGCGCCCCGTAGGCCTCGGCGAGCTTCACGAAGTCCGGGTTGTGCAGGTCGGAGCCCAGGATGCGGCCACCGAAGCGGTTCTTCTGGTCCCGGCGCACGTTCCCGTACGCGTTGTCGTTGAACACAATCACGATGGCGTTGATCCCGTGCTGCACCGCCGTCGCAAGCTCCTGGGAGTTAAACAGGAACCCGCCGTCTCCCGACACAGCGACCACCGGGCTGCCGGGGCGCGCTACCTTGGCACCCAGCGCCACCGGATAGGCGAAACCCAAGTTGCCGAAATAGGACGAGTTCAGGTACGTACGCGGCGCGTAGACGGGGTAGAACACGCGACTGTAGTAGCCCACCTGTGTCATGCCGGCCACCAAGATGCCGTCGTCCGGCATCGCGGCGCGGATCGCGTTGATGTAGGCATCGAGTGGCTCCAGCCGCAGCTCGGGACCGAACCGTTTCGTCCGGAACACCTCATACTCGGCCTGCCTGCTCTTGCGGGCGCTCGACGTCGCAGCGAGCTCCGCGCCGAGCGCCTCCAGTGTGAGCCGTGCATCGCCCAGCACACCGAAGGTGTCGGCGAAGTTGCGTCCCAGCTCCCGGGAGTCAACGTCGATCTGCACCACCCGTTGGCCCGCCACTGGGCCCGCCGTGGCGAAGCGGGTTCCGACGGCGAGGATTACGTCATGCTCCGTCAACTGGTCGCGCAGCGCGTCCTCACGTGTCTTCAGCGCCCCCCACGATAGGTAGTGGCGATCCGAGATCGCGCCCTTGCCCTCGGGCGTGACCATGACGGGAGCCTGCAGGTGCTCGGCGACGGTTGTTAGGGCGTCCGTTGCGCCGGACGACAAAACGCCGCCGCCGGCCCAGATTAACGGATTCGCCGACGCGGCTAGGATGCGAGCCGCCTCCTCGACTTGCGCGGTAGGAGCCCCCTCACGGGTGTAGGAGCCCGGCTCCAACAGGTCGATGTCGGCCTCGTCCGAGAACGTCTCGGGTGGTATCTCGATCTCCACTGGGCGCGGCCTACCCGTGCGGAGTTGGCGAAACGCCTCGTGTACCGTCGCCGGTATCTCGGCGGGATCCAGCACCCGGTAGGCCGCCTTGGTGACCTGCTTGATCGCCTCCATTTGATCGTTCACCTCGTGGAGGATGCCACGGTCGACGCCGATCAGGTCTCGCTGCACCTGACCTGCCACCATCAGAGTCGGCGATGACGCTGCATATGCCGTCCCGATGGCGGCGGACGCGTTCAGGAGACCCGGACCCGGCACCACCATAGCCGTGCCGATCTCGCCGCTGGCTCGCGCGTAGCCGTCGGCCATGTAGGCGGTCGCCTGCTCGTGACGCGTGGTGATGAATCGGATACCTGGCTCCTGGGCGATGGCGTCCACGGCGTGGTAGAGCTGCACGCCCGGCAGGCCAAAGATGACCTTGACCCCTTCGCGAATCAGCGACTTGGCGAGGGCTTGACCACCGGTCATCTTGGGCATGGCTCACCTGCGGCGGAGCGGGATGAGCGGCATTATAGGCTAGGTTCTGCAGAGTGCAGAAAACACACCTTCCAGCGTGTTCTCGCTCGACATGATCTATCCGAGGATGCGACCAAAAACCGACGGCGCTCCTAGCGAGACAGCAGGATGTCCACCAGCGCAGGCTTGCCGTCCAACACCGTCTGGATGCCCTGCTTGATCGCTGGCGCGATCTCCTCCGGCTTGTCGATTGCCGTGCCCCAGCCGCCGAACGCCTCCACCAGCTTCGCGTAGTCGGGACGCGGCGCGATGCCCGTGGCGAACGTCGGGCCGATCTCGCGTCCGTACCCCTCTGGATACATGTGGTCCAGCGAGTTCTGCTGCGACTGGTACATCAGATTGTTCACCAGGATCGTCAGGATCGGACGTCCCTGCTCCTGGCACATGCCGTAGCACGATGGCACCGGGTTGTAGTTGAACGCGCCATCGCCCAGTATCGCCACCACCAGCCGGTCGGGGTTCGCCACCTTCATGCCCAGCGCGTTAGGCAGGCCTTGGCCCAGCCCACCAAAGCTGCGCAGGCTCTCGCCTGGCCGCCGGCGCTCGATGTAAGGCTGGAGCTGGCGGCGGTGCGTGATCAGCTCGTACACCAACAACGCATCGTCCGGGAGTACCTCGTTCAGCACCCGCATCGCCCAGCGCGGATCGATCGGTGAGTCGTCCTTCGCGGCAATCGCCTCGTCATCCCAGCGCTGGCGCCGCTCGCGATGCATCTCCTGGAGCGCCGCGCCGCGCTGCTCGAAGCGCGCGGCGTCAGGACTTTTGCGCGGGTCAAGCGCCCGCACCGCTGCTGCCAGTGAACCGACAGTCAGACCCAGCGGCCCGCGCACCGACAGATCGATGCGATAGCCGCCATATGCTCGTAGGTGGTGCTCAGGATTCGGGCTGAAATCGATGACGGTGCATCCCTCGCTTGGCCCAGCCGAGGCCGGATGCCACGGCGTCGGCGAGTCCAGCAGCAGCACCACGTCCGCATCCGCCATGAATGGCGACACGTCGAATCCCTGGTGCAGCGGATGGTCCGTCGGGAAGTTGGTACAACTTGGCACCGCCGCCTCGACCACCGGGAGCGCCAGCAGTTCGGCGATTTGCACCAGGGAGTCGACGTTCGCGGGGTCGCGGCCCGCTGACTCAACGATGACCACGGGGTGCGTGGCGCCGTGCAACAGCTTGGCTACCTCAGCGATCGTGGCACCGTCCACCTGAGGCGGCGCCTGCCGCGGTGGCGCCGGGATGAACGGAGTCACACGTTTCTGCAGCATCAGCTCGATCGGCGCGGTCACGAAAGCAGGACCTGGGGGCGCCGTCTGCGCGACGAGGCACGCGCGGTGGAACGTGTCGGCGATCATCTCGGACGCTCGGATCGTCGCCGACCACTTCGTCACTTGGGAGATTAGCCGCGTGGGCCCGCCGAGGTCGGAGAGTTCTTGCAACCACTGCGCGCCAGGGTCGGTCATATCCATCTCGCCGTAGCCGATGCTTTCGCCCGCCATCACCATCATCGGCACGCCATCGTGTAACGCGCCGCGCAGTGCCGTGGCGCAATGCAGGCTGCCCACGGTGGTGTGGAGCATCACGGCGGGCAGCTTCCCGGTGGAGCGCCAATAAGCTCCCGCTGCACCGACGGCGAGCGATTCGTGACGGCATGTGATGTATCCCGGCGCGGGATCGCCTTCGGCCTTGCGGCGGCTGAGCGCCTCCCACAAGGGCGGCCACTCGGACCCGGGCGAGGCGAAGATGTACTCCACGCCGTGGTTGTTCAGCACCTCAACGAGAACCTCGCCGCCGTCCAGGATGCGCTCTGCCATTACCTGCTCCTTGTTCCTCCATCGGCTTTATCGCTGGTAACAGGGTATACGCCGCTAGTCACTCGCTCGTCAAACCTATGGTTCTCGGGCCGCGCGCAGTGCCGCAAGCACCTTGCGCACGCGATGCTATTGATGCGCGAACCACGGGCGATCGCGCTTCACATGCTGAAGGCGCCGCGGCGTCTACCCCAGATGAAATAGAGCGTCACCAGCGTGGTCACGATCACGAAGAGGAAGACGGCCATCGCCGCCCCTTCGGTCAGTCCGCCTCCGCTGAGGTTCACGTGCTGGGCCAGCGTGCGTGTGCCCCGCCCTTGGAGCGCTCCGGCGATGGTTCGCTCCCGGTAAGTGAGAAGCGCCACCCAGAGCCACGAATACATCACCGGACCCCATACCAGGGGGAACAGGATCTTGCGCAGTACCTTGAGTGGTCCGAGCCCTGCCACGTAGCCGGCCTCGTCCAGTTCGCGGTGCACCTGTACCAGTGCGTTGGTCAGCACGCGGGTTGGGAAGCTGATGCGCACGATGAAGAACACGAGGACCAGCACGTACATCGTGCGGTAGAACGGGAACGACGCGGGCATCCAGAACAGGCCGATGTGGATGGCGGCTACCGCGAACAGCACGCTGGGAACGCCATGAGGCAGGAAGGCCAGCGAATCCACGATCCATGTGAATCGCGTGTGTCCACGAACTACCACCCAGGAGATCACGAACGCGGAGAGCACCGCCGCCCCCGGAACGATCGCCAGCAGGAGCATCGTGTTCTTCGCCGCGGCCCAGAACCGTCCATCGAGCGAGATGGCGCGATAGTTGTCTAGTGTGACCCGCCCCATCGCCTCCACCGAGATCATGTCGAAGTAGGGCAACAGCGATGCCCACAGGAGGATTAGAAGCGGGAGCACCAGGCTGAACAGAATCAGAACACCGATGAATCCCCAGGCGAAGGCGATCTGTTTCCTGCTCAGGCTGATCAGATGCACACGGTAGTTCCGCCCCGTGACCACGGCGAAGCGGTGTTGGTGGCGGATCACCCGTAGGTACCACCAGCTCGCTGCAACCGCAACTGCAATCCAGAGCAGGCTGGACGCGCCCGTTCCTCCGACTCCGTCACCAGAAACGGCTGTGCTGAATACCCAGATGCGGCGCGACAGCCCGATCACCCGTGCCACGTCGCTCGAGGCGATTCCCAGCATCGTGACGAAGATCAGCGCTGACAGTATCCCCGGCCAGGCCGCGGGCAGCGTCACGAACCGCAGCCGCGCGGACAGCCGCAGCCCATGCACCTGAGCGCTCTCCTCCAGCGCCGGGTCCATGGGGCGGAACGCTCCCGCGAGCATGATGAACGCCAGCGCGGCCAGGTCCAAGCCGTTGATGAGCCCCATACTGGGTATGTTAATCACGTTGAACGGCGCGGTCTCGATCGACTCGAACGTGTCCACCAGCCAACGGTTCATGGTGCCGATGCGCGGGTGGAACATCAGCAGCCAGGCCTGTGCGTTGATGTAGCCGGGCACCAGCACCGCAGCGAGCAACAGTGGAAAGACCAGCGTGCGCCCCGGGAGCGTGGTCCGCTGGACCAGCAATGCGATGGGCAGTGCGAAGAAGAACGCGACGCCGGTGGAGACTGCCACGAACCCAAAGGTGTTGCCCAAGACGCTGTAAACGAATGAGCTCGTGTACAGCCTGATGACGCGCCGCAGGCTGTAGCCCGTTGCCGACTGCGGATCCTCGAACTGCGTTTCCAGCATCACGAACAGCAACAAAGCCACGATGCCGAGCACCAGCACTGTGATCACCCACAGGAGTCCGCGCCCGCCGAGCCGTGATGGTGAGAGCGAGCTCAATGAGTCCGGCTCGGATGCATGCGTTTGGGTGGGGGAGGGAGGATGCGCAACGGGATGAACAAAGACCTCGTGCCTGCTAGCCCACGGCCTCCGTCAGCCATCCCACCTGAGAAAGGTCCCCCCGCGTGCCAGATGGGTCGCGGATGAACCCCTCGACGAAACGCCCATCCTGCGGCATTTCGGCGATCCCCTCGGGGCGCTTCGCCCTGACGGAGAACATGGCGAGATTGATGTAGCCATTGGACAGGTAGTGCGCGCGGTGGCCGGGATTGCCATAGGCATCGTGCTGGTGCACCTGTTTCATGCCGTACGTGCCCTGTAGAACTCGATCATCTTGAACTGGTCCTTGGGGAAGATGGCGATGTGCTTGATGCGCGGCATCTCTTCTTCTGGGCGCATGGTGAGCAGACGGTACGCCGCTGCCGTTCGAGAGTCAAAGGGCTCGTCCGCGTCCGCTAGCTCGCAACCGCTTTCGGCAGCCACTCGCGCAGCAGCTCCCGCAGCTCGTCGCCGGCCTCCCGGAGGCCGTGCTTCGCACCAGGGTAGGTCACCACCCGCTTCGGCTCGAAGGCCCAGCCGTAGATTAACTCTGCGTTGGCGACGGGAAGCACGTCGTCCGCTTCTCCATGCACTAGGAGCAGCGGCCTGGGCGAGAGCAGCACGACGTCCTGTGCTCCCAGCGTTTGGCTTGCGAGGGCGGCCACCCCCCGGACGTGGGTTGAGTAACGCGACACGGAGATAGCCACGCCGCCGCCGAAGGAATGGCCGACGACCGCGACCCGTGGGAACCCGCTCTCGGCCAGGTGCCACACCCCGGCCAGCGCGTCCAGAGTCGATTCCTCCAGGTTGGCCGGCATGCGGTAGTCTAGCCGCAGCGACGCGATCCCTTCTGCCGCCAGCTCCACCGCCAGGTCGGGGTATAGCCCATTCGCGGGACCGTTCACGCCGCCCCTGCTGCCCGACAGCCACAGAACCGCGGTTTCGTTGGCCCCTTGCGGACCGTGGAAGATTGCCCTGATCGCCCCTCGGGACGTGTTCAGGCGCACACCTGTGCCGTCGCCGGCCTCGGCGTCTTCCGAGGGCTCGCTGCTGCGCAGTTCCATGGAGTAGCGAGCCCAGAGCGGCTGGCGCTCGCCGTCGAAGTCGTTGGTGGGCAGCACGTTTTGCCTCCCGTGGTTGAGCCCACTCTATCGCGCGAGGCTACATTCAGGGAACTCTTTAGCCAGGGTGCTCGTCCTATCGCTGACGGCCCCACGGATCGTTGCTGAAGGGAGGGCCCAGGCGATACCGACGCCTGGGCCGACGCCCACGCTTACCCAGCCTGTTGCGTCATGCGCCGAGTACTGCGATTTGAGCGTTGGGGCAGGCACCGGCACACAGACAGCGACCGCCACGAGCTACCGATGCGGCGCCCTCAACTTAGGCTCCACCGGTGGGAGCCTGGGGCACGTTAATCACACTCACGGGCTCGGCGCTGGAGCTTGCGTTCGGCGACGCGCCGGACCCCACCATGGCCGAAGCGCGGCTCTACGACGTAGCCAAGGTACATCGCTTCCAGCAGGCGACCTCGGATAGCCTTGGCGCTCTGCCCTCCCTCGCCGGCAGGCCGTACTCACTGGTGATGCGAAGAACGAGTGGGCACCCGACGCCCACTCGTTCTTCGCATTCAACCTGATGGTGCTGGCGCCCTAGGCTGCTGCTAGGCCTTCGCGGCCAGCACTTCCGAGGCGGCGACCCCTTCGTTGTCGGCCCAGAACTCGGCGTTGCCTGCGCCATGCTCGATGTTCCACGTCATCGCGTCGAACGCCTTGCCGGTGACACCGCTGTTGGCATCCTTGGACGCCAGGAACGTTGCCAGCGGTACCATGTGGTCCGGCCGCATGGGCGCCGGTCCTTGGCGGGCGCCGCCCATCCCAGCCACCTGGCGCGCCGCGTTCTGCTCGTCGAAGCCTGTGGTCCGGGTGTGGCCGGGAATCATCAGGTTGACCGCGATGTTCTCACCCTTAATCTCATCCCCGAGGTAGAACATCCAACACAGCAGCGCCGCCTTAGCCGACTGGTACGGCATCTCCATGCTGTTGGGCCGGAACGCCTTGAAGGCGCCGCCGAAGGAGCTGTGGAGCGCCCCGCTGCTAACGATCGACATGATGCTCCCACGATTCTTCTCAAGCATCGGCTGGATGAACTTGCGGGTCACCCGAAGCGAGCCGAACACGTGCACCGCGAACATCTTCTCCCAGTGGGATTCGTCGGTCTGCAGCAGCGTCGTTCGCCCCGTCGGCGGGAACAGATCCCGTTGGCGGACGCCGGCATTGTTGATCAGAGCGTCGACCGTTCCGAACTTGGCGATCGTGTCGTCGTACGCCTTCTGTACCTGGCCATCGTCGGTGATGTCAGCCGCAGCGATTAGTACGTCGTCGCGCGATTGCAGCTCCTTGAGATACGAATCGTCTGTGTCGCCCGAAAATCCCGAAGGCTCCCAAGACCGGTCCATCGCCACCACCTTGGAGCCCTCTGCCAAGAAGCCTCGAACGAATGCGCGACCGATGCCGCGGGCTGCCCCGGTGATCGCTACAACACGGCCTTCCAAATCTCCCATATCTCTCTCCTCCGTTGTGTGTTGGCGGTCGAGGCACGCTCTGCCTAGAGAGCGATGACGCCAGATCGGGCGCATTGCACGTCCTGATCCACCGTGCCGCCGGCGACGCCGATCGCCCCTCGCACGTACGGCTTCCCGAACGGGATGCCGCCGGCCTCGCGCACGATTCGCCCGGCGTCGGCTCGTTCTGGCAAATTCGCTGCCATCTGCTCGGTCACCTGCGACGAGGAACGCTCCATCATGACGGCCGTGTACGCCCTGTCGAGGGCTGCGGTGGCGGCTTCAGGCGACGCATCGTCCATGTGCCTGGAACTCACCTCATTGCCTGCCTGGTCGACCACAACGACGCTCAGTCCCACGCCAATCTCGGAAGCCCGCGCGACGGCGGCTTCGACTAGGCGCCCCGCCTCTTCGGTCGTGACCGTCGGTTTTTCTTTTTCGTCGCTGCGGAAGAACGCCGCGTTCTTCTCGATGTAGCTGGTCCACTGTTCGGGAACCTCGTGTTCCAGCAGGATCGCGTCCACAGGGCAGACGAGCACGCACTGCTCGCACGCGATGCACAGGTCCGGGTCGATGAAGAACTGGTTGTCCTCGGACGTGGTTTCGATGCAATCGACCGGGCACACTTCGACGCAGGTGCCGTCCTTCACGTCGACGCACGGCTCGACGATCACATAGGTAGAAAAAACCCGACTTGTTGTCATAGGTTCTGAACCGCCACGTTAGAGCTTCGGAGTTCCGGGGACCAAGGGAATATCGGTGAGGACCGCCTCCCCCACATACACGCGGGTGCCGTGCTCCGGCATGTGGAGCTTACCGCCCGATGCCGTGCCGAGCCCCGCGGCGACGGCGGTCTCGACCGCTTTCACGGTGCGGACGGTCGCCTCGTAGCCAAGCTCGCGGATGTACGCGCTCAGGCTGAAGTTGACGCTGATGGATTCCCGCACGGGGAGCTGACCGCCGATGCCCTCCGCCTTCGCCGGGTCGTACTCGGCGTGCACGGGGCAAACGATGAGGAAGGTATAGGCCGCTACCAGACCGTCCACCGAGCTGGGGCCGCTGCGATTGCCCGCGTCGGCGCCCTCGTCGGTCAGGAGTGCCGCATCCACCGCAGCGATGCCAAGCCCGCTTGCGCCCAGGAATTGAGCGAGCTCCGCAAGGTCGTGGGATAATCGCTCCGGCGATGGCAGCTCGCTCTTCACAGGGAACACGTCGCCCTCCGGCGCCCGCCGCAGCGCGTGCGCCAACTCGTTGTCTTCACCCACGGGCGCTCGATTGATGAACCCGTCCCAGTAGGGGTCTTGGGGTTCTCTCTTGAGCAAGCGGCTTAGCAGTCCCATGATGTGACGGTCGCCTCCGGCGCAGGGTTACGCTTTGTTCTTCAGCTTTTCTTTCAAGAAGTCGAAGCGCCGCGTGTTTTCCTTTTCAGTAGTGGCTTGCCAAGCTCCACTCGCTTGTTCTTCTCGTGGGGCGTGCTCGTGGCGTCAACGGACTGCCAGGCGCCGACGATGCGCGCGCTGCGGCCGTGGCGGCCGGCGCCGGGGCGTCTATCTCTTTCTCTAAGAGCATGGATCACCAAACCCTGAGGTGCGCGGGTGTCGATGCACGCCCACTATACCCCGAAATCTCGGGGCGCGGGTCAAGGACTCCGCCAGGCGCTTGCCAGAGGAGTAACATCGCCGGAACCATAGGGAATGAGAGGCGCAGATGACTACTACGGCGGGCGGACCACAGGATCTATTGCGAGCGGACCACATCGGCAGCTTCGGCAGGCCTCGCGCATTGCTCGACGCGCAGGATGCTTTCGACGCTGCCGGAGGCGACGCTGCGGCGTTGCGCGCCGCGGAGGACGAAGCGATACGGGAGGTCGTGGCGCGCCAGGAGGCCATCGGTTTCCCGGTGGTCACCGACGGTGAGTTCAGGCGACGCAACTTCCAGGACAGCTTCGGTGCGGCCGTATCCGGCTACGAAACCGCCGAGAATCCCAATGCCTATTACGAATGGCGCGAGTCCTCCAAGTCCCAGAAGCAGGAGCGTGTCATGTCTGGACCCGCCGTGGCCGGGCCTCCGGTGGTCACGCGCCGCGCCGCGGTCGAGCGGCTCAAGCTCGTGCACAACCTGCCGCTTGACGAGTGGCGCTTCGCCAACGAGATCGCCAACGTTCCCACCAAGGTAACTTTGATCGGGCCCGACCGCATCTCACAGCGCTTCGACTATCAGCGCTCCGGAGGGGTCTACGAGGGCCTCGACGATTTCACCAACGACGTCGTTGCCATCGAGAGAGAGATGATCAAGGGGCTTGTGGATGCTGGCTGCACCTACGTGCACATAGACGCCCCCGGTTACACCGCGTATCTAGATGACCCCTCCCTCAAGGCTATGCGGGCACGGGGTGAGGACACCGATGAGAACCTCGACCGCTCCATCCGCGCGGACAACGCCCTGCTCGAAGGGTTTCCCGGCGTGACCTTCGGCATACACCTCTGCCGTGGAAACTCTCGGGCCGTCGACCCGGCTACGGGAAAGCTCGTGGCGCAGTGGCATCGCGAAGGCTCCTACGATGCGATCGCCGAGCGCCTATTCGCCGGCCTCCACCACAAGCGTCTGCTGCTCGAGTACGACACCGAGCGCGCAGGCTCCTTTGAGCCACTTCGCTTCGTGCCGAAGGACAAGATCGTGGTGCTCGGCCTCGTCACCACCAAAAGCACTGACATAGAAACCGTGGATGATCTGAAGCGGCGGATCGAGCAAGCCGCCAAGTTCATTTCAATCGACCAGTTGGCGCTCAGCCCCCAATGTGGATTCGGGAGTGGCGTATCCGACGCGTTGCCGAACGACGCGCAGTGGCGCAAGCTCGAGGCCGTGCTGGAGGCAGCGGCACAGGTATGGGGCTAAGTGGCGAACAGGAGCTATTGCTGATTGTCGACGACGACCCCGACATCAGGTCGGTCTCTCGCTTTTCTTCTTGCCACGAACGGATGGGAGGTAATCGAGGCGGGCTGTGCCGACGGTTGTGCGGAGCTCGCTGGGTTGGAGCACCCCGATGCGATCCTGCCGGGCATGGCGACGTCGACCATCTGAAAGCCGGTCCGAGACGGGAGCGATTTCCGTGCTGCTGTTCACCGGCGGGATATTGTCGGATGCCCAGGCCCATAGCCGACGCTGGAATCGCAACGTGCGTGCACAAGCCGTTCGGCCCGCTACATATTGCTACGATCGCGGTCTGCTCGACTGGGCGCTGTGGAGGGAATCTAGACGCTCAGCAGTGCCTCGGAGTTCCGAGCTGTCTGCGCGCGCACGCCCTCTGCGTCGGAGAGCTCGTTGAGCGCCTGAACCGTAAATTGCAGCGCCCCGGCTCCCCCACCGTAGTCGGACCCGAACACCACGCGCTCCGGTCCGAGGTGATTCAGCAGGAACTGCAGGGTGTTCGCGTCGGCGCTGGCCGTGTCAACCAGGAAATGGTCCAGCAGGATATCGCGGTAGGGCCGGTTGCCCTGTGGACCCTCATGCGGCCAATACAGCTTGTTCAGCAGCATCGGAATGCCGCCACCGGCGCTCCGGATCACCACGCGAAGGCCTGGGTAACGATCGAACAACCCCGCGGCGATCATGCGCACCACTGTGTCCGCCACCGCCGCGTCGGTGTGCGCACTCACCATCACGCCGCGCCCGCCATCTTCGAGGTGCTCCATCCCCGCTTTGGAGCCCACACCGGCACCTCCTCCGTGCAGGAAGATCGGCAGCCCGTTCCGCGAGGTTGCTTCGAACGCTGGCTCCGTCTCTTCTAGGCCGATCTTGTCAGGCTGGGCGTACATCAGCACCGCCTTGAACCCACGTCCGGCCATACGGTCAATCTCAGCCGCGGAGCCGACTGGATCCGTCAGCGTGATCGCGATCGTTCCGGCCAGACGGCCGAGGTGCGGGCTGATTCGGTCCGCTATGACATCATTCGACCGACGCACCATCGCGAGAGCCTGCTCGGGCGGGAACCGATCTGCGCTCAGCCCCGCGCCCTGGCTCACTAGCTGGATATCGATCCCCGCGCGGTCCATCTCTTCCACGCGCCCCGCGAAATCGGCCGAATCGTTCGGGTCCGGGCGCGGCGCCTCAGCACCCGCTTTCGTGAACTCCTCCATCACCTCCGCCGCCGTGTGATGGCTGTGCCAGTCAATCAACGTTGACATGGTGCACTCCTTCCTTCGCCTAGGGTATGTTCGCCCTCAGGGTACCGTTAGCGGTCGTTGTGTACGCGGCGTGCCGGCGCCTAGGCCTTGCTCTTGAGCTTCTCCTTCAAGATGTCGAAGCGCCGCGTGTTTTCCTTGAGCGGGTAGTAGTAGCCGCGGTCCTTCTCAACCGGCTGGACCTCCCCGTCGGGCGTCGTCAGGTTGCCCGAGTCATAGCTCATCCACTCCACGCGTTTGCGGCCCAGTTTGCCCCAGTACTTGTCATCGAGCAGCTTCAGGAAGCGTGCCGTCAGCGAGCGCAGCGGGATGGGCGTCCACTTCATGGCCCGTATGGCCAGGCGGTGCCACCAGGTGGCAGGCTTCGTGTAGGGGCAGACCGTCACGCACGTCAGGCAGATCTCCCAGTACTGCATCACATGGGGACGGAGCCGGTAGCAGGTCTCCCAGTTGATCTTGTACTTCTCGATGCCGTTGACCACCGCCTTGCCTGTCGTCACGATGCTGTTGGTCGGGCAGGTGTTGGCGCATTTGTTGCATACCTGGCAGAAGTCCTCGACGCCGATATCGATCGGTTCGTCCGGGATCAGCGGCAGGTCGGTCAGGATTGGGTCGCCCAGGTGCACGCGCGCGCCGAACTTCTCCGTGATCAGCATGCCGTGGCGGCCCACCTCGCCCAGGCCCGCGGCGAGCGCCGTGGGCATCGGTGTGGCTACCTTCGCGGCGACTCCGTATCCCATCTCTTTGATGTAGCCGGCCAGATTCGCATACGCCGAGCGCAGGAATTCCGCGCCGAAGTGATAGGCGGTGTCCCCGATGCGGTGACGGTGCGCCTTGCCCATCTTGTAGTCCCACGCGTAGACGCACACGATGGCGAACGGATAGCGCGCCGCGGTCTCCGCCGCGCTGACCATCTGGTTGGACGACCCGCCGCCGGTACCGTCGTCGGGGTAGCGCCCCTCCGAATACAGGAACGACGGGTGCACGCGCATGATGCCTACGTCGGAAGCTCCGAGGTACTTAGCGGCACGCTTGATGTGGCGCGTCATCTCGGCTGCATCTCGCACTGGCAGCTGCTCGGGGTTCACCCTGCCGCGCGGAGCTCGCTCAAGCACCGTCTGCATGGCGTTGCGCCGGTCCGCGGCGGAGTTGGTCGTCGCGATCCGTCCCAGAGGGTCGAGCGACGTTCGGTTGACGTACCAGTTGTTCAGCGGCTTGCCCAGCTCGCCGCGCTTGTTCTTCTCGTGCGGCGTGTTGCTGGCGTCCACTGACTGCCAGTCCCCTACGATACGCACACTGCGCCCAAGGTAAGGGAGGGGTACCTGCGCCGCTGCCGGCGGCTCGCCTGCTTCGTTTCGCTCTTTTTCGAGAACCATGTGCCACCCCCAGGCGGTGCTTCGTAATACGAGTACGGACACTATACGCGAAACGCACAACATGCGAGCGCGCGTGCGCGAATCAACACGCCCTGCCTGCGGGGCCTTTGCTCGTACGTTCTGGGTTTGACAGGACCGCCGTCCGGTGCGATTCTGCTTCGGCGCCCATGCGTTGGCTCAGCTCTTAAGCCCGAAGGATTACGCAGCGTAAGAGAGCAGATCCTCGGAGGATTCCGCGATGCTCACGAGCGAAGAGAACGACCTGCTGACGAGGGTCGGCCCGGGTACGCTGGCAGGCGAGATGCTGCGGCGCTACTGGCACCCTATCTCGGTCGCCCGAGAGCTCAGCGGCGAGCACCCCACGAAGTTTGTTCGCATCCTGGGCGAGGATCTCGTGATCTTCCGGGACAAGTCGGGGCGAACCGGCCTCATTGCGGACAAGTGCGCGCACCGCAGCGCGTCGATGGTCTATGGGCGGGTTGAGGAGCGCGGTATCTCGTGCGCGTACCACGGCTGGCTCTACGATTGCGGGGGCAACATTCTCGAGACTCCGCCCGAGCGCAACGACGCCATCATGAAGAGCGTCAAGATAAAGGCCTACCCTGTCCAGGTGTACCTGGGGCTGATCTGGGCCTATATGGGGCCTGCGCCAGTCCCGCCGATGACTCGCTTCGACTCTCTCTTCCGCGACGACGTGCACCGCAGCATCATCGTGCACCCCGTCCTCGACTGTAACTGGTTCCAGGCCATGGAGAACTCGGTCGACCCAGCTCACCTGCAGGTGTTGCACCAGGAGTTTGCCGGCCGTGGAGGGCGCGTCCCCACCAACACTACGCGCGGCTTTACCGACGACGTCGAGAGCTACGAGTTTTACGAGACCGGCTACGGCGTGATGAAGAAGCGCACGTACAAGAACGGCATGATGGACGAGCACCCCCTCGTTTTCCCCAACATCCTCCGCCAGGGCCCCAGCACCCAGTTCCGCGTTCCGATTGACGACGAGCACACCATCCATATCCACGTTGTCTGCTCGTTCGCCCAAGAGGGCGACGACATGTCCGACGTGTGGGATCCGCCCGTCGAGTACAAGGAGCCTTACAAGGAGCCGGCGGACGCGCTGCATCCAAAGGCCCGGTTCACGCTGCACCACGTGATCCCTCAGGACCACATGGCATGGGAGACACAGGGGCCCATCGCAGACCGCTCACTCGAAAAATTGAGCTACTCCGATCGCGGCATCGTCCTCTATCGAAGGGTCGCCAAGCGCGAGATTGAGCGGGTCGCCAACGGCGAGGACCCTATACCCGTGCAACGCGACCCCGAGCACGCCATCATCGACACCAACCTGTCGGACGGCATAGCCCAACAGACCAAGTCACGGGCGCCTTCCGTGCCCGGGGGCATCATCAAGTAGAGCCTGAGACCAATGGCCGAATCAGATCTCAAAGCCGCTGCTGGAATAGCCCATCGCATCGCCGCCAACATCGCCCAGGTTATCGTCGGCAAGGATCCGGAGGTCGAGGCGATGGTCATGGGCCTGCTGAGCAGTGGGCACGTGCTGCTTGAGGGGCCCTCGGGCGTCGGGAAGACGATGTTCGCCCGCAGCCTCGCTCGCTCCGTGGACATCGATTTCCGCCGCATACAGTGCACCTCCGACCTGCTCCCCAGCGACGTCACGGGCGCCTATGTGTTCGACCAACGCGATGCGGACTTCCACTTCCGGCCCGGCCCAATCATGGCCAACCTCGTGCTCGTGGACGAGATCAACCGCGCCTCGCCGCGAACCCAGTCGGCGTTCCTCGAGTGTATGGAAGAACAGCAGGTGACGGTTGATGGCGTGGCGCACGCGCTCCCTGCGCCGTTCCTGCTCATCGCGACCAGAAATCCTGAGCACCACGGCGGCACCTTCCCCCTGCCTGAAACCGAGCTCGACCGATTCCACCTTCGCATCTTCTTGGACATGCCCTCCGCAAGCGAGGAAGCAGCCGTCGTCGAGCGCCAGCTCGGCGGTCATCCCATCGCGGACCTCCAGCCCGTGGCGGGTCCGGCCGACGTGCAGGCGGCGCAGGCAGCGCTCAAGGAGGTCTATGTCGACCGCCAGGTGATCGACTACGCCGTCGCACTGGTCGGTGCCACGCGCAAGCATCCCTCCATCACCGCCGGTGCCTCCCCCAGAGCGACCATTGCCCTGGTCAGCCTGGCGCGTGCCAACGCCCTGCTTCGCGGCCGTGCGTATGTCGTGCCCGACGATGTGAAAGCGGTGGCGCTGGGTGCTCTGGGCCATCGCCTCATGCTCGGCTCGCGGGAGGCCGATGCCGCAACGGTCGAGGAGATCGTCGACGGCATCCTCGGCTCAGTGCCGGTCGAAACTCCGGCGTAGCGCGGGATCCATCGATATGCTCCAGCGGTCCACTTGGCGACGCGTATGGCGCATCATCCGCGGATTTCCACTTCTCGTCGCCCTCCTAGGGGCCGCCGCACCGCTCACCGGTTCCCAAGCCCTGTGGCTCCTGTTCTACGCGATCGTCGCGGCGGGTCTCTTGGGCTACGCGTGGTCCCTCCTGGTGACCGCGCGCTTGGAGCCTACCATCCGTGCGCTGGACGACTACGCCGAGGCCGGGGTGCCCCTTCGCGTCGAAGTATCCGCACGATCGGCATGGCACGTCCCGAGGTGGGGCGTGAGCGTCGCGCTTCCCGGCGTTGCCCTTCCTGGCGTCGTCACCAGGGACGCGAGGCTGCTGAGGCGGGGCCGCAACGATTTTGGCCGGCCGGGCGCAACGGCGACCGATCCCTTCGGACTCGTACGCTTGACCAAAGGGCTTGGAGAGCCCTATCAACTCACCGGCTACCCGGCCATGGTGCCGGTCGCCCCCGACCGAATCGGCGTCCTCGGCGCGGCAAGCCTCCGCATCGGTGAAGGCGGCAGCGCTAGCGCGCGGTCCACCGGTACCGCGACCAGCGCAGGCGTCCGAGAGTACGTCTCCGGCGACAGCTTGTCTCACGTCCACTGGCTCAGTACTGCCAAGCGCGCCGAGCTGATGACGCGCGAGTTCGAGCGGGGTGGGGGGCGCGAGGAGGTCGTTCTGTTGCTGGACCTGGCCGCCTCGGCCCAAGCCGGGATCGGAGCGCTGAGCACGATGGAGCACACACTGGCCATCGCTGCATCGCTCACGCGCGCGATACTTGAAGCCGGTCTCCCCGTGGGGCTGGTCGCCCACGACGGTGTAGATCGCAGGCTCGATCCCGTCAGAGGCCGCCGTCAGGAGCGGCAGATCATGGACCTGCTCGCCCATGCCTCCGCCGATGGCTGCACGCCGCTGCTACAGCTCGCCAAGGCGCACAGCGACCTGTTCGGAGCAACCGCCACGGCGGTCATCATCGCACCGGCGTGGGGAGAAGCGCTGGAGGGCGTGGCGGCGCAGTGCGAGCGCCTTGGCGCGGCAGCGCTGGTGGTGGCTCTCGACGGCCAGCGGTTCCAGCAACGGGAGGCCGCCGGCGTATGGGGCGACGGCTACTCGGCCGAGGCGTTTGCAGCACAGCGCCGCGAGGTTGCTCGCATCGTGGAAGGGGCGTTCCGAGACGTCACTAGCGCTTTCCTGGACATCGGCGACTGACATGGCCTCCGTCTACATGCACCGCCCCCTCAGCGTTCGCCGCGCCTCGACCCTTGCCCGCTCCGATTGGGCCGCGCTGGCCCTCCTCGTTCCCCCCGCGCTGGTCACGTTCGTCACGATCCAGCAGGCCAGATGGGTCAACGGCCTGCCGCCGCTGGCGCTGCTCGTCCTCGGGGCATTGGTTGCCGTCGCGTTGTCGTCGCGCATCGGCGCTCGGGCAGCTCTCGCCGTCGGCGCCGCCCTCGGCGTGGCGGCAGGGGCATTACTTGGATTCCTGGCGCTCAGCCAATCGCACCTCATGGGAGTCGGGGTCTTCCTCATGACGATGACGTGGTGGGCCGTATTCGCCTCGGGATGGCTCGCGCTGCGGACCGGTTCGGCCAAGGCGGCCGTGCTGCCCGGCCTGGTCGCGCTTCTCATAGCCGTGGCGTTTCTGCCGCCGGACAAGACGGTGCGCGTGCTGTGGTATCTGATAGCCGCGGCGCCCGCCGTCGCCTACCTGCGGGGACGCTTGGCTGGCAGCGGCGCTCGCGCTTGGCTCGCCGTATTCGGCGTCGTCATAGCCTTCGTGGCCACGGTGCTCGCGATCTCCTTGCCGGTACCTGCCGACAGCGTCCGTCCAGGCTTCGTCACCAAGCTTGAAGAGCCGTGGTACGAGCTCTGGGAGCGCCTCGCCACGCCCTTCGCCCACGTGCCGAACCGGCGGGAATGGCCCCAGCTCATGCTGCCTGAGACGTTGCCCTTCGGCGGCCCCATCGAGTTGAGCGACGACCCCATGCTGCTCGTTCGCGCCACTGAGCCGCGCAAGTGGCGGATCGCCGTATACGAAACCTACACGTCCCAAGGGTGGAGTCGCGTTCTCGATCGCGTTGAAACCGTGCCGTTGGAAGCCACATCGCTGCTGCTTGGGCCCCCGCCGTCGGGGCGTAAGATCGAGATCGATGTTCGAGCTCTGTCGACCATTCACCAGGTGGTCTCGGCAGGGGTGCTCAGCAGCTCCACCCTGGCCAGCATTGTCGACCTGTCGCCGACGCCACGGTACTACCTGAACCTCGAGGGTGAGCAGCAGACGTACCTCCCACGAACCGTCACGACGGCGCGCGATGCGATGGCAAGGCTGGTCGCTCAGGGTGGGGGCGCCGGTCTCCTCCGCGGGATGATGGTCCCCGAAGGCTTGGGGCCGGTGGACGACCCTACTGCACCCGCAGGTGTGGCGGCTGTCGAGCGCTTGAGGGAGCCGGCCGCACCACAATTGTCCGCCACCTTCGTCGACAAGTTGGTCCCTCCGCGAAGCTACGTCACCACCGGCTACGTCGTCGACGCGCTCGTGCCTGAGCTCCGGGAAGCCGACCGCGACTACCCGCAGTGGGTGACCGACCGCTACCTCCAGCTGCCACCTTCGTTCCCCGGCAGCGTGCGCGAGTTGGCTCGTGAGCTGACCGCGGGAGAGACGAATCCGTACGACGTGGCGATGGCCATCCAAGACCACCTCGGCACGCTGCCCTATTCCACCGACGTCGTCGCGCCACCGCCGGACCGCGATGCGGTCGAATGGTTCCTCATGGTCCAACGAGTCGGCTTCTGCCAGTACTACGCATCCGCCATGATTACCATGCTCCGCTCGTTGGGCATCCCAGCGCGCCTGGTCGTCGGATTCGCTCCCGGGACGAAGGACGCGCAGCGCGGCGGCTGGCTCGTGCGGGCCGAGAACTACCACGCGTGGCCGGAGGTCTACTTCCCCGGACATGGGTGGGTGGAGTTCGAGCCGACCCCTGCAGCCGTGCAGCCAAGTCTCCAGGCCTTCCGCACTGGCCCCGAGCCCTCGTCGCTCGGCTCGACGGTCACGGTCGGGGAGTCCGCGCCCATCGACTCGTGCGGCGACCTGGCATTGCTGTGCGATGAGCTTGCTCGGCTCGACGTCCCACCGTCGGACATCTCCGTCGCCGTCCCCGAACCCCAGCCTGCCAATCAGCCCTGGTGGATCGCCTGGTTCGCCGCTGCCGGCACAGCCGCCTACGGCATCGTGCTCCTGCGGCGCAAGCTGCTCCCGTATCGGGAAGGCATCGCCATCGACAGCTACGTCCGCATGGGCCGCTACGCGGCACTTGCTGGGATTGGCCCGCAGGCCTACGAAACGCCGTGGGAAGCCGGCGCCCGGATTGCCGGCGCGGTGCCCGATGCCTCGGATAGCGTTTGGGCCATCGTCGATGCGTACGTGACGCGGCGCTACAGCCCGCGCCATGCTATCGCGCTTACGGACCCGAAGCGCCTGACTCAGGCTCACCTGCGCGTACGCTCGGAGCTGCTCCGCCACGCTGCGGCACGCTACTTCCGCCGTCCCCCGCGTCCTCGCATCGCCTAGCTCCCCTGGGTGTGCCAAGCTCCTGGTTCCCGTATGCTCTCCCCCGGTTCCCTACCCAAAGACCGACCCACGAGGAGGAAGCATCATGGCGACCATCAACAGTGAAGAACACCCCCGGATGGGGCCCGGCAGAGGCAGGCTCGAGGGCAAGGTCGCCCTCGTCACGGCAGCCGAGAACGGCATCGGCCGGGCCACGGCCCGCCTGTTCGCACGCGAGGGCGCACAGGTCGTCTGCGTCGACCATCAGGAGACCTCGGACCCAAGAGTGGACGAGCTGGTGCGCCGCGACGGCGGCGATGCCACGTTCGTGCTCGCCGACGTCGCGAGCCAGAAGGGCTGCGAGCGCATGATAGGGACCGCGCTCGAGGCCTATGGCGGGCTGGACGTGCTCTTCCTCAACGCCGGGACCGGCGTGCGCGCTAAGATCCACGAGATGACCGAGGAGGCGTGGGACCACGTCGTGAACCTCAACTTCAAGGGCATCTTCCACGGCGTACGCGCGGCCATGCCCCACTTCCTCGAGAAGGGCAGCGGCAACATCGTTTCCACAGCGTCCAGCTTCGGCCTGCGCGCGAGCCCTAACTATCCGGCCTACTGCGCCACCAAGGCCGGCATCGTCAACCTGACCCGCGAGATGGCGATGGACTACGGACCGTCGATCCGCGTCAACTGCGTGTGTCCCGGTCCCACCGAGACGGCTCGCTGGCGCGAGTTCCCACCGCGTCCGCGGGAGTGGACCCCGCAGCAGCGGCGCGATGCTGGCATGGATAGCACGGTGTTGGGCCGCATGGCCGGACCCGAGGAGATCGCCTATGCGGTGCTGTTCCTCGCGTCGGACGAATCCTCGTTCGTCACGGGGCATGCGCTCGTCGTGGACGGTGGCCAGACGATCGACTGACGGGGGCGCTAGGCCGTGAGCACCGGCTCGGGCACGGGGCAATCGATGCGCTTGCGCTGCGCCGTGGTGCGCCGGACGTTCATCGGCTGACCGCCGTCCGCCACCAGGTGCGCCTGGTCGAGCAGCAGCTGGCGGTACATGATCAGTCCCGCGTCCGTTGTGCCTAGGTGCTCCTTGCTGCGGTCCGTGATCTGGCCCTGAGTCACGACGGCCATATGGTCCTGGCCGTTCGCCGTGCCGATCAGGAACTTCCCCTGCGCATCCATGCCGGGTATGTCGTTGAAGGGCACTGGCCGCGGTCCGACCTCCCGGGCTCTCACAGCCGCGCCCACGGCCGAGTTAGACGGCCAAGCGCGGTGCTCCACGAACCAGGTGCGCTCGTCGTCGAGCGGCACCACGAAGATCAGCGTACCCGATCCGCTCTCGCGAGCCACCATGGCTGTGGTGGGGAAGAAGATCGGCGAGCCGTTCCGCCAGCTGAGCTCCTCCTTGTCCCGGGAGTAGTGGCGCTCGATGATGCCATCCGCGAACAGGTCGAACCTAGTGCTCTTGACCGGCAGCGGAGTGAACTGGGCTCGGAAGAACGCGGCCTCGTCTGGGTCCGTGCGGTGGAGAACGTGGCTGAAATACCGGCCATGCAGATTCTCTATGTGGGAGGGGTCGAACAGATTCTCGATGACCTGCAGCCAGTTGCAGGGGACGATGGTCCCGTTGGTGGCGCGATCGGAGTGCTCCCAAACGAGCACGTTGTACGGCGGCAGCACTGGCGTCGGGGTGGGCCCCAGGTAACCGAAGATGAGCCCACCGAGCTCCCGGACCGGATAGGCCGTCGTCTTCACCTTCTGGTAGAAGGTGCTGTCCTCGGGCTCCGAGGGTTGCTCCAGACAGTTGCCTTTCGCGTCCCACACCCATCCGTGATAGGCGCAGCGCAGTCCGGATTCCTGCGGGATGCCGTGAACCAGGGACGTCTGCCGATGACCGCACCCGCGCGCCAGCAGGCCGAGCGCTCCAGAGTTGTCGCGGTACAGCACGAGCTCCTCGCCCAGCAGATTAACTGCGACCGGCTCGTCCTGAAGCTGAGCGATGGCCGCGACAGGGTGCCAGTACCGCCTGAGCAGCTCGCCCATGAGCGTGCCGCGCCCCACCCTGGTCAGGCGATCATTCTCCTGCTGCGCGGTAATCATGGCCAAGCCCTCTCAAATCCATCGCGCGACCCGTGCTTGGATAAAGGATTGAACGTGTATCGACATTCAAGCGTTTATCGCGCCAGCTTACACCTGCGATGTGCTTTGTATACACCGGAAACCGCCCGCCACAAGCGTGGGGCGGGCGGTTGTTCCGTCGCGTTATGCGGCCGTTGGCCAGGGGCTATTTCTTCGGCAGCATCTCGATGGGTGTCTGCCGGGGTCCGAGGCTCTCGAAGTACACGTTGGTGTCAATATCGAAGCGCCCTTGGTTGAAGTCTCCGCCCTTCTGACTGCGGATAATCACCGCGACCGTGCGCTCGCCGATGGTCGTCTCGGAGTGCACCTCGTATGGTCCCACCATGTCGATGTCGCCAGGGCCGCACTCGATGTCGCTCGCCAACTCGATCTCCGCGTAGTCGGGCCTCGAGCCATCGTCCAAGCGGTCGAAGCGCTGGATCATCTCGCGTCCGTGCAGCACGCCGTAGAGCGTGTAGATATGCGCGTGATGATGGATGCGCGTCTTGCCCTGCCGATCGGCCGGCTCCTTGGTAAGCCCGTTGACCGCGAAGCCGTAGTCAGGGTCGACGTAGAACAGGAGGTTCTCCGCACGCCCGTCCTTCGGAACGCACGCGGGCCAATCCTTGGAGGCCTCAATCACGTCTGGGTCCGCCAGCAGCTCGGCCAGCACGGGCTCGAGAGCCCTCCAGCGCGTGGGCAGGTCGGTCTCCTTAGCGAACAACTCACGGGTCTTCTCGACGAAGCGGTCTAGTGCACTCTGTTTCTTGGTCTCGATCACCATGACGTCCTCCTTAGGCCAGCCTGGATTAACCGAAAGGTTGGGTTAACTATACGCTTGCAGGCACTTCCATCGCGTAGAACCGCGCGCAGTTGTCCCACAGTATCTTCCGTTTCTCCTCGTCGCTGAGCGGCAGCTCGAGAAACGCATCGACCGAGTCGGGCCAGCGCGAGTCGCCGTGGGGGTAGTCGGTGGAGAACACGATCTGGTCGGCCCCTAATTCGGCGATGGTGTAGCGGGCCGGCGTCTCGTCCGGCTCGACCGACACCCAGCACTGGCGCTTGAAGTAGTCGGTGGGGGTCATCTTGAGCTCCGGCACGAATATGTCGGCCTCGCGCTCGTAGCCCTCGTCGAGCCGCCACAGTAACCACGGCAGCCAGGAGCAGTTTGCTTCCAGGAACGCTACGCGCAGCTTGGGGTGGCGCTCCAAGATACCGCCGCCGCAGAAGCTGCCTACTGCGAGCATCTGGGTCATGGGTTGCGCGTACACGCGGCGCAGCATGAAGTTGGGGTCGAACTCATCGCCCGGCTGCTGGAACGCCGATCCAGAGGCCTCGTGGAACCCCAGCGGCAGGTCAAGCTCCTCCAGCACGCTCCACAGTGGGTCGAACGACGGGTCGTGCCACGGCTTGGCCGTGACCATATTGGAGCGCATGAACACCGCCCGGAAGCCCATCTTCGACACCCGCCGCGCCTCCGCGATCGCCAGGTCCACGTCATAGGGCGACAGCATGCCGGCGCCTAGCAGCCTGACCGGATCCGGCTTGCAGAAGTCAGAGAGCCAATCGTTGTAGCCCCGCGCGATCGCGTCGGCGAAGCCCGGGTCCATGTCTGGCTGTGTCAGCACGCTCAGGCCACGGCTCGGGTAGAGGACCGCGATGTCGAGCCCCTCCGCGTCCATCGCCTCGAGCTGCACCTCAGGAGCCCAGCCACGCGCCGAATGGTCGGCGTACACGCCCTGGTTGCGGTCGTAGTTGTGACCCTTATGAGGCGTGCCGTGCGTGATGCGCGAGGCGGCTGTCTGTCCTGCCGGCCAACTGATGCCCAGGTCGCGCACGTTGTCCGACGTGCGGCCCTTGGGAGCGATATCGCCATACTTGGTGTCGATGTAGCGCTGCCACAGGTCCGCTGGCTCCATGATGTGCATGTCGCTATCGAAGATCTTGTAGCCGTTTTTTGCCATCGTTCGCCTCCCTAGGGGTCTTGTTCAACGAGATTCGCCCGTGGGGGCGCCAACGCTGGTAGTTTGCTCCGGGTACGGCCCCTTGGCAAGGATGTGCATCCCCTACGGACGAGCGCGGACCCACCAACGAGAGTATTCTTCACACCGCGCGCAAGGTCACGACAATCCAGGGGGGAAGCTCATGCAGCAGAATCGTTTCTACGACGTCATCGTGATCGGCGGAGGCTCGGCGGGGTGCACTGCCGCCGCTCGATTGTCCGAAGACCCCAAGCGCCAGGTGCTTCTGCTGGAGAGCGGGCCTGACCCCATGCCGATTCCGTTCATCGTCGCCGACGGCCAGCGCAGCAACCGGCCCGTTCTCGAGTCGCCCTACGTGGAGCTCTACCCGACAACGCGCAAGTTCGACGGCAGCACCTACTACCCGGTCAGCGGCAAGATTATGGGCGGCGGCTCCTCCGTCAACATGATGGGCGTCGTGCGCCCCACCCAGCATGACCTAGACACGTGGGAGTCGCTGGGCAACCCTGGGTGGTCCTACGAGGACGCGCTGCCCGTGCTGAACCGCATCGAGACGGACGAAGACTTCGGCGACAGCCCATCGCACGGCTCCGACGGCCCGCTCACCGTGAAGCGCCGCATCTCACTCGACGACCCGATGCTGCCGCCCATGCGTGCCTTCATCGACCATGCGGTAAGCCTCGGCTACCCTCTAACGGCGGACCGCAACGTAGCAAATCCGGCCGGCATCGCGCCCGGCGCGTCCAACGTGAAAGACGGCCTTCGGCAGTCGACCGCGGTCGCCTACCTTGGCCCCGCTCGCGAGCGCGACAACCTCACCGTCATAGCCGAGGCCTCGGTCGTGTCGTTGACGATTGACGGCGGACGCGTTACCGAGATCCACTATCGTCTGGGAAGCGAGAGGCTCGTCGCATCCTCCGACACGGTTGTGCTCAGCGCAGGCGTTTACCACAGTCCCCAGATACTGCAGCTCTCCGGCGTCGGTCCTGTCGTTGAGCTCGAGCGCCTCGGCATCAAGGTCGTCCACGCCCTCGAAGGTGTGGGCGGGAACTACCAGGACCATGCGGCGGTCAACGTCATCTTCGAGGGCACGTCGGACTTCGATCCGGACTGGGTCGTAGCCGGCTTCCAGCTCATCTATAAATCCGATCCCGCCTTGCTTAACGGTAACTTCCACATCTACATGCGTGCGCCCGTGCAGATGGAGGGACTTGCGCCGCTCATGCCGATCGCGGCGAACCTGATCGAGATGAAGGGCCGCGGGCGCGTCTACCTGCCGAGCGCCGATCCCTCCGAGCAGCCGGTGATCGACGACGGGATGCTCCAGCACCCCGACGATCTCGCGGCCATGGACACGGCCATGCGCTTCATCTACGACTTCGTGAATTCCCCGACGATGCAGCCCTTCTACGGCAAGCTCATGCAACCGGGGCCGGGCGAGGACTGGTCGGAATACGCTCGGTCGACCTACGACAGCTACCACCACGGCGTTGGCACCTGCATGATGGGTCCAGCCTCCAACGCGGAGGCTGTCGTCGACAACAAGCTGCGGGTCCACGGCATCGAGAACCTCTACGTCGCGGACGCTTCGATCATGCCAACCGTGACGCACGCCAACACGAACGTGACGACCATCATGATCGGCGAGCGCGTTTCCGAGTTCGTTCGCGAGCGAGGGGGCTAAGCCTTCTCCGCCTCGTAGACCGCACTCACGTGCGTGCGCAGCTCCGGCATCACCTCGCGGGCGAAGCGGTCCATGTTCGCCACGGCCTGCTCGTGGGGCATGGACCCGAACTGCAGCAGTACCACCAGTGTGCCTATGCCGGAGAGGTCGACGTACTCCTTGAGTCGCCGAAGCACGCTCTCGGATGAGCCGATCACCATCTGACCCTCTTCGTTGAGCTGCTCGGCGGTCGTGCGGCTTACGCCGATGGACCCGAACGCGCGCAGCACCCCCTTCGCCGATTGCTCGCTAAGGTAGCCCGGCGGGAAGAACACCGAGAGTGGACGCTTCAGCAGCTTGTTGAACAGATACTCGGCATGGGGTGCCGCCTCGGCCAGCGCCGATTCGTCGGTCGCGCCCACGTAGATCGGCACGGCCCACGCCATCTGCTCAGGCGGAGCCTCGTAGCCGAAACCGCGGGCCTGCTCGCGGTACTGCTCCATGTAACGGATGACGTTCCGGTGCGGCGTGAACGTGACGACGAACGTGTAGTGTCGCTCCGCCGCCCACTCGATCGTCTCGCCGCTTCCTTGCGAGGGCACCCAGATCGGCGGGTGTGGCTGCTGCAGGGGGCGCGGCCACGGGTTCACGTGTTCCAGTGGGTAGTGGTGCCCCTCCCAACGGAACGGGCCCGGCTCGGTCCACGCCTTGATGATCAGGTCGTGCGCCTCCCGGAAACGCTCGAGGCCTACCGCCGGATTCATCGTGAAGTTGTGGTACTCGGGGCCGATGCCGCGCACGAAGCCACAGATCACCCGCCCACCCGAGATCACGTCCATCATCGCGATCTCCTCGGCGACCCGCATGGGATGGTCGCGCAGGGGGATGGCGTTGCCCAAGATTGCGATACGTGCACGCGACGTCTTGGCGATCAGCCACGACGCCATCACGTCGGGTGACGGCATCAAGCCGTATGCCGTCTGGTGGTGCTCGTTCACGCTGATCACGTCGAAGCCCAACTCCTCTGCGTGGAGTAGCTGCGACAGGTATTGGTGGTACAGCTCGTTGCCGAGAGCCGGGTCGTAGTGGCTGTTAGGGTAGGTGACCCAGGCCGAGCGTTCAGTGGTCTCGAAGTCGTCGGGCAGATGCGGCCAGGGCATCAGGTGGAAGTAAGCGAATTGCATGCGCTCTCCTAACTCTCCACGAGGAAGTTCGTGAATGAATCGGCCAGCGCCTGCGGCTGCTCGATCGCGGGGAAGTGCCCGGAGCCGGACACAATGGTCAGCTCGGCGTTCGGCAGGCCCTCCACCAGCACCTCGCCGTGCGCTCGAGACAGGAAGCGATCATCGCGGCCCCACGCGACCAGCACCGGCGCCCGCAGCCGGTGCAGCCTGGCGCCTAGCTTGGGCGAGACGTAGCGTGGCTGCCACACGAGGCGGGCCGTCATCTGCTCGTTGCGGATCATATGATCCTCGTCGACCACCGGCGCTTTCGACGGGTCGTTGAAGAACAAAGCGGTGCGCTCCTCCGGCGTCAGGATGAAGTAATCGGCGGGCGGATCGTTCGCGATTGCGATGCCCGGACAGCCCGCCACTGCGACGCGGCTCACCACCGGCCCGGCGCGTAACGCCATCTCCAGCGCCAGCCAGCCACCTAGGCTCGCCCCTGCGACCGAGATGCGCCCATCCTCGGCTAGCGCGTCCGCCACGTCCGCCAGCAGGAAGGCCGCGTCGTCGATCGACTCGATCCAATCGGGGCGCACTGACTCCCCGAAGCCCGGAAGGTCGGGTGCATAGACGTGGAAGCGCTCGCTGAGCAGGTCCAGAAACGGGCTCCACGCGCTGGACAGCTCATCGTGCAGGTACAGCAACGGAGGCCCGGAGCCAGCTTGGCGCATGTGTAGCTTGAAGCTGCTCACTGCCAGCTCGCCTGTGGCCACGGAGGATTGGGTCATGGTCGGCTCCTGAAGAGGATCGCAGGCGGCAAGCCGGCTGCCACGCCGACGTTAGCCCGTCGGCGTGCTGCATGCAACGAGGGCCCGACCTGGACTCCCTTGCTGCCGCGCCGCAACAGCTCAGGACGGTATTGGTCCGAGCCGGAAAGTGCAGCGAGGAGAGCACGAGGCGGTCGCCCCTTCGATGTTATCCGCTTGGCGAACCTCAGCTTCGATCTCCACCTGAGAGTTGGACGTGGACGCCCGCACGATGATCCTTCCGTCGAAGTTGTCGACGACGAGCCGATAGGTGTCCGGCATGGAAACGCGTCATTGCACGTTGTGGCCCGTGAGCACCACATGCACGCTTGGCATCGCTTTGGCGCGCGAGACGTCGATGCGCACGATGCGTGCGTGACGGTGTGGGCTGCGCAGTGCCTTCGCCCACAGCGCACCAGGTAGCAGTACGTCTGCCGTAAACGTCGAGGCCCCAGTCGCCTTACCGAGCCCGTCCGCTCGCGGAGCGGCCTGGCCAATGGCGAGCGTGGCTTCGCTAGTCATGGTTACGACCAGGCTGTCTTGGGCTTGGGCTGCAGCTCGCCGTCCACGTACAGCTCGTCGACCCGCTCGGCGAAGAAGCAGAGCATACCCGCGACCTTCGCCGTTTCCGGCGTGGGGTAGGGGTAGCACCAGGCGATGTCCCGCGCCAGCTTCGCGGGCGTCTCCACCGAGTAGTACAACGCATCGCCCTTGTAGGGACAACTGCTCCGGCGTTCGCTCGCGCGCAACAGGTCCATGCGCACGTCGGCCTTCGGCAGGTAGTAACGGATTGGGTGGCCGGGCTCGAAGAGCACCACCGTCTCGCCCGTGTCAGCGACCGTCTCGCCGCCCACCACGACCTTGATCTGGCGTGAGCTCTTCATCGAGTCGATCCGCTTGAAGGGGTCGCGCGCATGCACGAATACCTCCTCCTTCTCTTCGAACCACGCGTCCACCTTGCCCCAGGCGAAGGCGATCTGACCCCTCAGGAACGCTAGCTCCGTCGTCGGCTCGGCGTAGCACCACGCCGCATCCTCGGATATGCGATCGCCCACCCGAACGTTGTACATCGTCGCGTCCCCATAGCTTGCCGAATGATCGACGTTGCCCGATGGCGTCAGCTTGTCCATGGCCACGTCCGCTTGGTCGAAGTAGTACGTCGGCGGCCCACCGGGCCGGAACAGGTGCACTCGCTTGGAATCCGCCACCGCCTCGCCGGCCAGGAATACGCGAAGCCATTTGGGGCTCGCGTACCACAGCGGACTGGGCGCCGCTTCCAACTTGTAACTCGGCTCGCTCTCATGCGTCTGTGTCATCTGTCCCTCCCGTTTGACTGTGCGCCTGCGCTTCGCTACGGCCCCGGACCGAGGCCGCCTAACGGCGGTCTGACTTGCCTTTTGCTGCCGCTCCAGCGCCCTTGGTCGACCCGACGGCGTGCGTGATGCTGTACGGCAGCAAGTGGGTGAAGGGCCGCGCCCTGCTACTCGGCGCTCGAACGCTCCTCGATTCGCATCAGCGCACGCCTGCGCCCAAGCGCGTTCGCAAAGATCCCCCCGCCGCTTATCGCGAGTACGATCGGCACACCGATCAAACCGGCCCCTACGCCCATGACGAACCCTCCAAAGGCGGTGAACGAGATGGCCAGGCTATGCAGGCTCACCGCGCGCCCGCGCATATTCGGGGGCGAGACCAGCTGCATCAACGCGCCGAGGGTAAGGTCGTAGGCGTTAAGGAACGCCATGACCGTCGCGGCCATCAGCATCGACAGCGGCAGCGAGCGAGAGATCGCGAACCCGATCATGGCAATCCCACTGGCGAGTGCGCAGACGAAGATGACGGTCGGCTTGTGTCTTGCATCGCCGTTGGCGGCCATGAAGAACGCGGAGAAGAGCATCCCCAGGCCGACGCCTGCCTGCAGCAGGCCGAACCCGGTACCGCTCACGTGGAGCACCGTCTTCGCCACTACGGGAATCATCACCAGGAAAGCGAACCCCAGGCCCTCCATCACCACGCTGACCGTGAACAGCGTCCGCAGCGACCGGTTGATCGAGATCAGCTTCAGGCCGTCAAGCGTCTGTTTGAACAGCGTGATGCCGGTGCGCTCAACGTTGCCCCTTACGCGGATCAACGACAGCGGAATGAGTCCCAGCAAGAGGCTGAACCCCATGAATGCGTATGCGGCCCAGATCCCGGCCAAGTCGATCAGCACCCCCGCGAGCACCGCACCAAAGATCATCATGGGCGTGGCCGATACTCGCCAAAGCGCTACACCGTTCACCAAGTGCCGGGGCCCCACGATGTCGTAGACCATGCGGTTCGTCGCGGTGAAACGTAGCGCCCGCTGGCATCCCATCAAGAACGCCGTCGCCATCACTACCGGCAACCCCGCAACTCCGTAGTACACCGTCGCGGCCAGGCCCCAGGCGACCGCTGCGCTGAGCGTTCCCTCGGCCAGCAGCACGCTCCGCCTCTGGAAGCGGTCGACGATCGCCCCGGCCACCAGGGAGAAAAGCACCTGTCCCAGCCCGAGGATGAACGCGAAGATGCCCACCCAGAACGCCGAGTCTTCGGTCAGCTCCAGCACCAACCATCCATGGATGGCCATCCGGACGTTCATGTCAACTGCGGCGAAAGTCGTGCTGGTAAAGAAGAGCTTGAAGCCGGGCGCACGAAACGACCCAAGTAGGCGGGAGAGCCCCGAGGTTGATTGCGTAGGGACGGAGTCGTTCACGATGGTCCATTCTATCGGCACGCACCCTGCGACACCCGCACGACGTTCCTCACCGGGCAGGCCGCGGTGCAAGCTGCAGCGAACGCTCGCAGCGAGATCATCCGCGTCGCGGGCAACCTGTTGGAGTGTCCCGGGGACGACGTCGGGGTCGCCGAAGGCCAGGCGACGGTGCGCGGGCGTGGCGGGCAGTCCATCTTCTATACGGAGATCGCGGTGAAGGCTGCGGGTCAGGGTGACCCGGTCTCCGGGTTCGCCGAGTTCAAGTCGGGCTCGCCGGACATCACGCGCTTGAACGACCTGCCAGCGACGGCTGAGAAGGTATACCGGGGCCTCAATGGCCGGTAGCAATCCCTACCAGACCTTGTCCTCGTAGACCCAGCGGTCCACGTTGTCGAAGTACTGCCGGCGCAGTACCAGGCTCATCTCGACCACGCGTCGGACGAAATCCTGCTGCTCCGGTGTCTTCGCGTACTTGGCGAGCACCTCGGCGGGGTAGTTCCCGTGGGACTCCTCGTCCGCGTGGATGTCGCGATAGGGTGCCGTCACCCAGTCTGGCACGGTGCCCGCCTCGATGCTGCGCTTAATCATGTAGTTGGCGACGCCCTCGCCCGCCAAGGGGAACGCCGCCATCCGCTCGACCGTGCCTGTCAGCGACTCGAAGGCGTTGAACATGGCGACCTGGGCGGGCAAGGGCAGGTAGTCGAAGGCGTCCTCGCCCTTCGCTTGGAGGGCCGCTTCTAGGAGGACGGCGTGCTCGAACTCCTCGTGAGTTGCAGCGGCCAGCGCAGCCTTCACGTCCTGTTCCGGCGTACTCTTGAGCCACGACCCGAAAATCTCGCCGGCGCGGATCTCGTTCCAGTGGCGATTCTTCATCACCTTGACGCGGGCCGCATCGTCGGTCAGCGGTATATAGCTGTAGGCGGGTAGCCGCTCGTCGAGCGTCGCGCAGAAGCGCTCCACGCGCGCCACCATGTCATCGGCGAACCGTTGGCTATTCATGGGGCGACTGTAGGCAAGCGAAGCGTGGCTGTCAAACGTGGCCCCCTTCCCGCACCCACACGCCGCCGATAACATGCCTAGTGGCGCCCCTGCGGCGCGGGAGGGTCTGCGTGGGAATTCGCGGCTGGTCTCCGTCGAGGTGGGTGAGCCTCGTGCCCAATGGCATGGGCATGGTGAAGCCCAATCACTATAAGGACCTGCTCGTCCACGCATGGCAGAACCGCCGCCAGCTCCCCTTCGCCTGGCGCATCCTGCGCAACGGTGTCTGCGATGGCTGTGCGCTTGGCACCTCGGGCATGCGCGACCACACGCTCAAGGGTCCTCACCTGTGCACGGTGCGCACCGGCCTGCTCACGCTGAATACCATGGGTGCCCTCGACCCTCGTGCTCTTGACGACGTCGGGGCGCTCGCGAGCCTGACCTCTGCCGGCCTGCGGGCCATGGGACGCCTGGCGTACCCCATGGTGCGTCGCAAGGGCGAGCGCGGCTTCACGCGGGTCGCCTGGGATGATGCGCTGGACCTGGCCGCAGGCCGCATCCGCGAGACGGACCCGCGCCGGGTCTCGTTCTATCTGACCTCCAGGGGCATGACCAACGAGGCCTACTACACGGCGCAGAAGACGGCTCGCTTCATCGGCACCAACAATGTCGACAATTCCTCCCGGGTCTGCCATGCACCCAGCACCACCGGGCTCAAGGAGTTGCTGGGCGTGGCTGCGTCGACCTGCTCGTACTCGGATTGGCTCGGCACCGACCTGCTCGTCTTCATAGGATCCGACGTCCCTAACAACCAGCCCGTGACCACGAAATACATCTACTACGCCAAGCAGCAGGGCACCAAGGTCGTCACCATCAACCCCCACCGCGAGCCTGGGCTCGACCGTTACTGGGTGCCGTCGATCCTGGAGAGCGCGCTGTTCGGAACCAAGATCACCGACCGCTTCTTTCAGATCCACACTGGCGGCGATATCGCCTTTCTCAACGGCGTGCTGAAGCATCTGATCGAGAACGGTCTTTGCGACGACGCCTTCGTTGGAGAGCACACGGAGGATTTCGAAAAGCTAAAGCTAAAGCTCGCAAGCCAGGAGTGGGAGATGCTAGAGCGCTACTCCGGCACCAGCCGCGGCGAGATGCTGGCCTTCGCCCGTATGTATGGCGAGGCGCGCTCCGCCGTGTTCGTGTGGAGCATGGGCATCACCCAGCATCGCTTCGGCGTCGACAACGTGAAGGCGCTGGTGAACCTGGCCCTCTCCCGCGGCATGGTCGGCCGCGCCCAGTGCGGCCTGATGCCGATCCGTGGCCACAGCGGGGTGCAGGGCTCTTCCGAGGTGGGCGCGACGCCATGGACCTTTCCCGGCGGCGCCGCGGTCGACGAGGCAAGCGCCAAGCGCATGGAGGAATTGTGGGGCTTTCCCGTGCCCGCCGAGCGCGGCATGACCGCCGTCGAAAGCATCGATGCGGCGTACCGCGGTGAGCTTGATGTGCTCTACTCGGTCGGGGGCAACTTCCTGGAGACGCTGCCCGAGCCCGCCTACGTGCAGGAGGCGCTGGAGCGCGTGCCGATGCGCGTCCATCAAGATATCGTGCTCACGCACCAGATGTTGGTCGAGCCCGCCGACACAGTCCTCATCTTCCCGGCACGCACGCGCTACGAGCAGCGCGGCGGCGGCACGGAGACCTCCACCGAGCGCCGCATCCTGTTCAGCCCAGAGATACGCGGGCGAAGGGTCGGCGAGAGCCGTGCGGAGTTCGACATATTCATGGCCGTTGCGCAGCGCGTGCGCCCGGAGATCGCCCACCTGATGCACTTCGAGGACGGCCAGGCGATCCGCGACGAGATCGCCAAGGCGGTGCCCGCCTACGACGGCATCCAACACCTGCGGGCCAAGGGGGATTCCGTTCAATGGGGAGGCCCGCTGCTGTGCGAGGGCGGCTTGTTCCCCACTGCCGATGGCCGCGCCCGTTTCGCAGCGCTGGTGCCGCCCGAGGTCGAGATTCCCGAAGGAGAATTCCTGCTGAGCTGCCGCCGTGGCAGGCAGTTCAACAGCATGGTGCAGGAGGATCGCGACCCACTCACCGGCGCTCGCCGCACCGACGTGCTCATGTCCGAGGAGGACGGCGCCGCTCTCGGCTTGCGCCGGGGCGACGAGGTGATTCTGCGCTCCGGTACCGGTGAGCTTCGCGGACGCTATCGGGCCATGGCCATGAAGGGCAGGAACGTGCAGGTGCACTGGCCAGAGGGCAACGTGTTGCTCCGTCGAGGCGCCACCGATCCCGTGTGCGGCATACCGGACTACCACACGACCGTGACGATCGCGCCCGCAGGAAGGACGTCCGGAGGTAACAAGGAGGCATCGGATGCGTAGCCAGGGCACGACCGCTCTCGAGGTGCGGCGCTTCAACGCTGCCGGTAGCGTGGCGCACGCTGACCACGTGGCGACTGAGGAGCCGATGGAGATACGCATCGTATCGCCGTCGCCGGACGGCCTGCGGACCGACAGCGTGTCGGTGACCATGCGCACCCCTGGCCACGACTTTGAGCTCGCAGTTGGATTCCTGTTTGGCGAAGGGATCATGCGCGACCCAGCCACGGTGCTGGACGTATCCTACTGTCCCGACCCCGACGCAGAGCAGCTCTACAATGTCGTGAACGTCGTGCTGAGCGAAGAAGCCGCGTTCGACGCGGACCGCCTGCGCCGCAACTTCTACACCACGTCGAGCTGTGGCGTATGCGGCAAGGCATCACTCGAGATGCTGCAAACGGTGGGAGCCAGGTGCCCCGGTCCTGGGCCCGTGCTCGACGCGGACGTGGTGCGCTCGTTGCCGGGCCGGCTGCGGGAGGCACAGCCGCTGTTCGACGAAACGGGGGGCCTGCACGCCGCCGGCCTGTTCGACGCAGCAGGCTGCTTGCTCACACTACGTGAGGACGTGGGCCGCCACAACGCGATGGACAAGCTGATTGGCCACCACCTCCTCGAAGGCATCGCGCCCTTCGGCTCGCTCGCCGTCTTGGTAAGCGGCCGGGCGAGCTGGGAGTTGATGCAGAAGGCCGTCATGGCCGGGATCCCCACGCTGGTGGCGGTGGGCGCGCCGTCGAGCTTGGCGGTGGAGCTCGCCCGCGAATTCGGCATGACGCTGGCTGGCTTTGCCAGGGACGACGGGTTCAACGTATACGCCGGCGCGGAGCGCATCGCTGGGCGCTGAGCGGCCGCGTTGCACGCGAGCCCCAGCAGGGGTTTAAGATGTGCGCGCCCACCCTACGCGCCCGCCCCGAGTCAGCTAGGAGCCCCAACAAGTGACCACGCCGCGAGAGCCGGAGCAGATCGCCACGCCCGCCGAGATCGGGCCATCGCGGCAGCGCGATCTGTTTCATCTGATCCTCACGCTCCACGTTCCAGCTATCGCCATTGGCCTGGGCCTCGGTATGACCCTCGTCGTGCTGCCCGAGATAGCCAAGACGTTCGACGTTGGACTCGGCACGGCGACCCTCGTGTTCATCGCCCAACTTGCAGGCACGGTTGCCGCGCCCATGCCTACGGGTTACCTGGTGGACCGCTTTGGCCGCCGCGGCGTGCTGCTCGGCGGCCCGATCCTGGTGGGCATCTCGGCTCTTGGCGTTGCGAGGGCGGCCCTGTACGGCTCTTTCGAAGAGATACTCGTATGGCGGTTCTTGGGCGGCTGGGGCGAGCAGATGTGGATGCTCAGCCGCATCACCGTGATCGCCGACACCGGAGCGCAGCGCAGCCGGGGCAAGCAGATCACCAGCATGTTCGGCGTGCAACAGATAGGCAACCTCACCGGCCCGCTCATCGGCGGCGTGACCGCGTCCCTATGGGGCCTCTGGGTACCCTTCGTGCTGCAGGCCGTCGTTGCGTTCATCGCGGTCGTACCGAGCTTCTACATCCTCAAAGAGACCGCGCCGCCGCGCCGGCCAGGGGGCGTGCAAGACTCGTGGAGCACGCTGCTCAAGCCTCCGCTGCCTGCCGTATTCGTGACGCAGTTCCTCGCCAACGTAGCTCGCGGAGGCGTGTTCGGGGGTGGCGTGGTGGTGCTGTACGCCGCCTACGCCTACGACATGAGCCCCAATGAGCTCGGCGGGCTGCGTAGCGCGATGGCGTTCGTCGGCATACCGATCATGTTCACCGCCGGTTATGTGATGGACCGGTTCGGACGCAAGTTCACCATCGTGCCAGGGCTGTTCGTCTCCGGCCTTTCCCTGCTCTTCATGGGCTGGGTGGAGCTCACGGACGCGTCGAAGAGCGTGTTTGTGCTCTCGTTCATCCTGGTGCACGTCTCCGTCAACATCGTCTCTGGCAACATGCAGACTCTGGGCACCGACGTGGCGCCGCCCAACGCCCGTGGCCGCTTCTTCGGCGTCTCCAGGATGGTGGCCCAATCCGGTGCCTTCAGCAGTCCTGGCAGCTTCGCTGTCCTCGCCGCGTTCCCGGCGTTCATGCTGCTCGGCGGCTCGGCGGTTCTCGCTTCATTCATCGTGTTGATCTTCATCCGGGAAACGCTGCGTAAGACTTAACCAGTGCCCGCAATCCACTGACCAAAGGGGGTCGTCCCATGCTCTTCATTGATAACGATACCGTCTCCAAGGTGCTTTCCATGTCAGAGTGCATCGACGCACAGGACACCGCGTTTCGCGGCCTGCCGACCGGCGCTTCGGTGCACCGGCCCCGCATCGATGTCTACGTGCCCACGGAGCACGAAGACGACTACTACCGCTGGGGCACCATGGAGGGCGCGAGCAAGGAGCTCGGCGTCTTCGCCATCCGCATGAAGTCGGACATCCTCTACTGGCCGCAGGACGAGCACGGCTTCTGGAAAGAGGAGAAGTACTCCGTCCAGCCTGGCCTCTACTGCGGGCTTATCTTCCTGTTCAGTACGCGTAACGCCGAGCCGCTGGCGCTGATCAACGACGGCATCCTTCAACACATGCGTGTCGGCGGCGGGGCGGGCCTCGGCGCTAAGTACCTCTCCCGCGAGGACTCCCACACCGTCGGAATGATCGGCTCGGGCGGCATGGCGCGCACGTATCTCGAAGCGTTCGCCGCCATCCGCGACATTCGCAAGGTGCGCGTCTTTAGTCCCACCAAGGCCAACCGCGAGGCATATGCCAAGGAAATGGCGGAGAAGCTGGAGCTTGACATCGAGCCCGTTGACGCACCTGAGCTCGCCGTCGAGGACGCCGACATTGTGGCCGCTGCCACCAACGCGATGCAGCCGGCGCTTTTCGGCCGCTGGCTGCGCACCGGCCAGCACGTTACCGACGTCCGTGGGGAGCTCGACGAGGAGGTCCACACGCGCGCCGACGTCGTCGTGCAGCAGGGCGTGTCGCACTCGCGTCCACGCAACGAGGATCCGGAGCACATGGGCGAGGGCTACAACCGGGGGGACTACATGGCGGGCAATGCGGAAGAACTTGCTCGGCTGCCAGAGCGCCATCGTGGTGGCAACATCGGTGGGGGCGGGGGCGCCGTCGTCTCGACGTTCAATGACCTAGCCTCCGGGCGCATCCCCGGCCGCATCAGCCCAGACGACATCACTCTCTATCTGAACAGTGGCAACCAGGGCCTGCAGTTCGCGGCGGTGGGCTCGGTCGTTTACAACAAGTGCAAGGAGCTTGGCTTGGGCCGTGAGCTGCCCACGGAGTGGTTCCTGCAGGACATCCGCGACTAGGGACGCGAGTGGATCATGCTGAGCACTCAAGAGAACGATCTACTCACCAGGGTCGAGCAGCTGCGCGCCCATCGCGCGACATCGCGTATCAGCAACTAAGGAGAGCGCATCGTGACCGAAGCGACCCAGCTTCCGTCTCAGAATCTGCAGCCACAGCGCAGGATGCCTGACACCGAAGACTTCGCCAAGGGGCCGGAGGTCGGCGAGCTGCTGCCCGATTTCACGCTGCCGAACCAGAACGGCGAGATGGTGCACTTCGCCGATGCGCGTGGCGACAAACAGGCGCTGGTCGTGTTCCACCGCTCTGCACGCTGGTGACCGTACTGCCGTACGCAGCTCGTTGAGTTGCAGAACCACAAGTCCGAGTTCGACGCCGCGGGAATCGAATTATTCGCCATCAGCTACGACTCCGTCGACGTGCTCTCCACCTTCGCTAAAGCCTACGGCATCGAGTACCCGCTGCTGGCCGACGTCGGCTCCAACGTCATACGTGAGTTCGGCATACTCAACACGCTGGTCGATGCGGCCGAGGAGGAGTACTACGGCATTCCGACCCCGGGTAGCTACCTGGCTGGTACCGACGGTCGTGTGGTGGGGAAGTTCTTCCACCGCGAATATCAGGTCCGCGAAACTGGCGCCACCGTGCTGCATGCCGGGTTTGACTTGCCCATCGACCCTGCGAGTGCGATCCACGACGCGGTGCACACCGAAGGTGTAAGCGTGCGTGCGGAGCTCGCCGCCACCGCGCTGCACACCCATCAGCGAGCCTATGTGTACGTGCACCTGAACCTGGACGAGGGCCTGCACGTCTACGGCGAGCCGATCCCCGAGGGCTACGCCCCCACGTGGGTCAGTACGGCGGCCACTGAGGGCCTGGTGATTGGCGAGCCGCAGTACCCGGCGACGACACCGTTCAGCATCGAGGGACTCACAGAGCAGTTCAACGTGTTCGGCGGCGACGTGAAGATCGCCTTGCCCGTCACCAGCGAGATCCGTGAGGTTGGCACCGCTGCCATCGATGTCACGGTCGGCTACCAAGCTTGCACCGACCAGATGTGTTACCTGCCGCAGAGGCACATCCTGCGTATCGAAGTCCCCACCGCACCATCCGTGCGCGAGGCTAGAAAAGAGTAGGGGCGCGCCCGGACTACAGCTCGAAGCCGTACAGCTTCGACACCGTGCCGCGCACCACGAGTTCCTTCTCCTCCGGTGGAGCACCGGCGAAGTCTCGCTCGATGAATTCAGACGACTTCGGCCATGTGGATGCCGCGTGGGGGTAGTCAGACGACCACATGATCTTGTCGATCCCGATGTCGTGCCGATAGCGCACGCCGACAGGGTCGTCGATGTATGTGATGTACATCTGACGCTTGAAGTACTCGGTTGGCCTCATAGTCAGCTTGGTTGGAAAGCTACTGCGTCTGCTCGGGCCGGTCCCGGCCGCCTTGTCCACCTGATCCAGCCAGAACGGCGCCCAGCCCACGCCGTACTCAGCCGACACCACCTGCAACGAGGGGAATCGCTCCAGCACGCCCGAGGCGATGAGGATCGTCATCGCCTTCTGCACCTCGTGCGCCGCGATCGTCGACCGCAGCGCGCGTGCCTCCTGCCCGAACTCGTACTTCGGCCGCTCCATGCCCGTGGGTGGATGGAGGTTGAGCACCATGCCAAGCTCCTGCGCCATGGCCCAGAATCGGTCGTACATCTCCAGCCAGTATGGGTACTCCTCCGGTGGCGTGACCCAGATCATCGCCCCGGCCAGCCCCATCTTGGCGCAGCGCTCCAGCTCCTGCGCGCCGAGTCGTGGGTCGTACAGCGAGATCAGCGCCAGGCCCTTGAAGCGGTCCGGGGCGTACGAACAGTACTCGGCGAGCCAGTCGTTGTAGACGCGGAAGCACTCGCGCTGAAGATCTGGGTCCAACAGCCAGAACAGCCGGAACCCTAGCGTCGTGAACAACACCTCGCCGATCACGTTGTCGGTGGCCATGTCCTTCAGCCGCTCCGCTGGATCCCACCCGCCGGGCCTCGCGTCGGCGTAGCCGCCCGACTTCATGAACTCGATCTTCTCCTCCGCCGTTCGGCTTTGACCACCTGCCACGCCGACGGCGAGGTCGTGCGGTGGATATCCTTCGTACACCCACCAGGCTCCCTCTTTCCCATCGTAAATAGGCTCCACGTGAGGTGCGCGATCTCGATACTGCCTATCTACCCGGTCCACCCAGAGATCCAGCGGTTCGCTCATATGGGAGTCTGACGAGATATAACCGTGCTGTGCCATGGGAGTGCTCCGGGTGTGAGGATAGCTGTCGTAGCAATTTGAGTAGGGTGCTCCAATCTTATTCTTGGGTGTGGTATGCGCAAGTGGAGCCTTCGTTGCGATGCGAGGGTCAGTTGGCTAGAATCTGGCCTGATAATCAGAGTGAGGCGCTCCTAGCGGAGCTTGTGACGGACGTGCTGCGGCAGCCGCCGCTAAGGAGGATCCGATGGCCACCGATAGCCTGAGCCGTGTGATTGACGCCGATGGGCACGTGATGGAGGACATCACCGCTCTGGTGAGCTACATGCCGCCTGAATACTCCGTCGCGCGGGCCGGCAGGACTCCGTTCCCGCCGCTGGACCACCAGCATTCGGCCAACCAGCATAAGGTTCCGGATGGCTCCTTCGCCCCGATCCGAGAGGAGGGCTGGCTGGAGTTCCTCGAGGACGTGGGGATCGAGACGACCATCCTCTACACCACGGCCGGGCTGCCGGTCGGCAAGATCATCAGCAAGGACTGGGCCATCGACCTGTGCAGGGCCTACAACGACTGGGTGTACGACACGTACCTCCAGCGCAGCCCGCGATTCAAGGCCATGGGCCTGATTCCGCTTCAGGAGCCCCAAGAGGCCGCCGCGGAGCTGCGCCGGATCGTCAAGGACCTTGGTATGTCCGGCGCCATGCTCCCCTCCACCGGCGTCGGTCAGGCCCATCTGGGTGACTCGCGCTACTGGCCGGTGTACGAGGCTGCCAGCGAGCTCAAGTGCGCCATCGGTATCCATGGCGGCGCCCACGAGGGCCTGGGTATGGACGACCTGAGCCCCTACGCGCCGGTCAATGGACTTGGCCACCCCTTCGGCCAGATGGTCGCCTTCGCGGGCATGGTCTTCAACGGAGTGTTCGACAAGTACCCGGACGCGTCCTACGGGTTCATGGAGGCCGGTTCCGGCTGGCTGCTGACCTGCTACGAGCGGTTCAGCATCGCGCACAAGTCCCACGTCCAGTACGACCCCCGCGGCCGCTTCTTCGACATCCGCGAGGGCGAGTCGGTCGGCGACTACATCCAGCGCCACATCGACGCGGACCGCATCTACGTCGGCGTCGAGGGCAGCGAAGTGACCATCCCTTACGCGATCGACCTGGTGGGCAACAAGCCCTTCCTCTACTCCTCGGACTTCCCGCACGAAGTGAACAACGAGACGTGCAAGGAGGAGATCAACGAGGTCAGGGACAACGAAAAGATCACCAACGAGGACAAGGAAGCGATCCTGTTCCGCAACGCACAGCGCTTCTACCGCATCTAGCGTCAGGCGTTCGGCTAGCGAACGAAAAGAAGAGCCCTCGGCACGTGCCGGGGGCTCTTCTTTTCGTGTCAGTGCACCAGTGCGATCAGAGCACGCCGGGCCAGTCGAAGTCGAGCCAGATGGCGATCTGCGGCTTCGCCCAGGCGAAGTGCAACATCTGGCCGAAGAACTGCCAGAGCACCAGCCACACCGCGACCGTGGTGCCAATGCTGAACCACCACTTCTCGCGAGACTCGAATTGCAGGAAGAGGAACACGAAGATGGGCAGTCCTTCGCGGAAGCCGAAGAGCCACAGGAGCACGAACGAGCCCGCGATCCACGTGAGTATGTTGATCATCCGGGATCGGGTCTCTTGAGGCGTCAGATTGGATGTCCGCACCGTCAGCGCAGCGGCCCGCTCCTCAGGAGTTTGCTCCCGCTTCGCGTCGCTGCCGCTCACGATGGCGTCCCCGCCTCCGGCTCCCGCTCCAACCGTCACGGCGGCCGGCGGCCTGAGCATCGCGTAGACCTGTCTGCTGAAGTACACGATCGCCAGAACGACCATGGTGACTGAGATCGCCAGCGGGAACCGTTGGCTTCCGGGGTCCCATTCGTTGCTCAGGAAATAGCCACCAGCGAATACAACGACGAGGACTCCACTGACCGCCACATCAGCCCAGCCCATCACCCTCAGACCGACCTCACCGCGGGCGGCAGAGACGCGCTTGGCTTGCCAGAGCGCGTAGACCAGCGAGCCAACCGCTAGCAGGAGCACGATGATCACCACGGGGCGCAGGAACACGTCCATCAAATCGTAGCGTGAGAACGAGATGTTCAGGTACTTGTCGGACAGGCCGCCGAGCACGAGTCCGAGCACCAGTGGCGGCCGTGGCCAGTCCAGCTTGACCATGGTGAAACCGATGAAGCCGAAGACCGCCAGCGACACGAGGTCCCCGAAATTGCTCTTGGAGCTGAACGCTCCCAGCCACACCAGAGTCAGCAGGATCGGAATCAGGATCAGACCCTTCACGAAGGTGATGCGGGCGAGCTGCCTGAGGAACATGAACGCGATGGCGATAGAGATTATGTTCGCTAAGACGAGAATCCAGACCATCGAGAACGTCACGTCCAGATTGGTCGTCAGCATCCTTGGCCCTGGAATCAGGCCCACGATGATGAACGCACCCAGAAGGATAGCCATCGCCAGGCTCCCCGGCACGCCGAATGCGACCGTCGGGATCAGCGCTCCACCCTCCTTGGCATTGGCGGACGCACCGGGGCCGATGACACCCTCGACGCGGCCGGTGCCGAACTCTTCCTTCCGAGGTGAGCTCTGCACGGCATGCGCGTACGAGAGCCACTGCGCGGCGGAGCTTCCCAGTCCAGGGATGAGGCCGATGAACGCGCTCAACCCGCCGCATCGCATCACGAGGCCGATGTGAGTAAACGTGTCCTTCACGCCTTGCCCGAAACC
>Ga0315338_1000619_pt1 | contig 71414 bp, 63 predicted proteins | sample ASW8metaG_FD_204518 | JGI IMG/M metagenome (GOLD analysis project Ga0315338, IMG submission 204518) | Ammonia-oxidizing marine archaeal communities from Monterey Bay, California, United States - ASW #8 | ecosystem: Environmental > Aquatic > Marine > Coastal | place: USA: California | collected...
TCGTCGGCCCCGGGGCCCGCAGCTTCACTCTCTCACCTCGTCGAGGGCCTGAAGAACCAAGGCTATGCCATCGAGGTCGAGCAGCAGCTCGAGGGAAGACGACTCCCCGTCGAGGCCCTGAACGGTTTCGAGCTCACGGTCAACGGCGATCGGTTCTTGGTTTATCGGTTCGCTAGCTCCGAGAGCGCGTCGGCGTTTCGCACGTGGCACGGGCATTCGCTAGCAGCGGGGCGGTTTGCCTTGCGGTCCGACCCTCCGGGTCAGTACGACGCTAAGGGATTGGAGACGTTGAACGGGCGTGACGAGAGCATCGAGTGGTCGGCTCTCATTGGAGATGATGCGTTTGCCCGGGCTCTGGAATCGATCGTTATGCCTGTCGACTCGTCGACGGAGGGCTCCTGACGTCCGAGCCAATGGCGCAGAGTGCAGTCGACTCCGTCAAACAGCCGAGCGTGAGCCGTGCGACGCCGCGATAGTAGTCCGTCTCTGCGGCTGCTTCTATCTGGCGAAGAAACTCAGGCGCCCACTTCATGAGGTGGTTCTCCAAGAACTCTCTCTGAGCCGTCACGTAACGTGCGAGCTCACTGTCTCGACCTCGGCCCGCTGCGTCCGCGGCCAAGCTAAGAAGCTCGGCGAGAAACGTAAGCTCGAGACCAATGTGGTCGTCCGGCTCGCGGTGCAACGCGGGCGAGCGAAGACCGTACTGCTCGTACAGCTGGCGAACGCGAATCGTCGTCTCTTGAAACGTGAGACCTTGTTTGCTGCGATGAACGGATTCCCAAGGGGGCGCCAGCATCTGGCCTGGGCCGACGAACAGCCGATTGAAATCCCATGTCAGCTCACTGAGTTTCCCCGGGTCGCACTGCTCGCAAAAAGCGCGAAGCGTTGCTAGCGCCGCGGTCGTGTGCTCGTTGTTTGCCGGGAAGGGCCACAGCTCGAAAAGCCTTTCGACCGACAGCGTCTTCAGCCACGTTTGGTTGGGCGCTTCGTAAAACGTTCTGCCGAGGAAACGATAGGCCACGCTCTGCCCGGCTTGTCGCTCAGCTGGCGTCATGACGGGCTAGAGACCGACTCGCATTTGGGCCGCATAGAACAGAAAACGTCCGCAGAGCTCGGATAAGAAAACGACGCCGAGGGAAGCAAGGGTCATCGTGCGCATGGTGCGACTGTTCTTGGTGAGAAGCACGGCGCCGAGCGAGAGCGCACCCGCACACAGCAGCACGAGTCGCAGTCCAAGCACTGTCCCGTAGTCTCCGATGAGCCTATTCGCGCTCACCGTCGCGGCACGCGAGCCGTCTCCCAAAAGTGATGTGAGGTGAAGCGGGACGATGAGGAGCTCCAACACCAACACGAAGATAGCAGCGTACGAAAGGCCTCGAATCAGTCGGTCGGCGGACGGCTCTCGCAGCACGAGACCTCCTGCGACGCCGAGGATTCCCAAACGAAGCGCCGTCGCGCTGAACGCCGCGGGGGTCGCAAACGAGTTCCAGGATGGCTGTGCCGGCATCATGTAGATCTGGATCTGGCAATACAAGAAAGCGACGGCCGCGACGGCCGAGAGCCAAGCGAGTGGCGTGCGTGCTCGGCCGGACCCATCGAGCGCGACGAGCGCGGTCAAAAGGCCCGCGAAAAGACTTCCGAAGACGATCTCCCGACTCAGCCACGACGAGCCGAAGTTAACGACCGCGCGGAAGGCTTCGAGCGGAGTCGCCAAGTGAAACAACGCGGCGAAGAGTCCAACGCTCAAGACGGCGAGCACGGCGGCCCGCCCCCGTCTCGACGCTGGACGATCGAGAAACTGCAGGACGACGAACGCGCCGACGGCGGCCTGGGTCAATATCGTGAAGATGACGAGCGACCAGTCGCGCGTTTCCATCTCGAGCGCGCGCCTCAGGAGTGTCGCGACTTCATCGGCCTGAATCGGATCGCCGGACGTGTGATCTCTGCGTCGGGTAGTACGGGCAGCTCGATCGTGGCCCCGTCTTTCGCCGCGACTTTATCGAGCGTTCCCCATTGGAGCGCCTTCGTCGGGCACGCGTCTGCGCAAGCCGGCCCGCCGACCCCCGCATCGATGCGGTGGTAGCAGAACGAGCACTTTTGCATCTTCCCGGTGTCGGCGCTGAATTGCGGTGCATCGTACGGACAGGCCCAAGCGCACAACCGAGCGCCGATGCACTTGCTTTCATCGACGACGACGATGCCGTCCGGACGTTTGGTGATCGCGCCTGATGGGCACGCCTCGGCACACACCGGCGTTTCGCATTGGTTGCACGCCATCGACACGTGGTGCATGAACGGGCCACCTTGATCGCCTTCGATCGTGTTGACTTTGCGCCACCGCGGTCCGACTTCGACTTCGTTCTCTACTTTGCACGCGACTTCGCACGTGCGGCACCCTGTGCAACGATTGACATCGAAGAAGAAGGCGACTTGGCTCACGCGGTATCTCCTCGTGCGACTTCGACCATGGACGAGTTCAGCGTATGGCCGAGCGAAATCGGTTCGTATTTGTCCGGGCTCAAAATACTGGCGGTCTGTTTCTCGTCCACGGCGCCCCATCCTGTCGTCACACTGACGACACCGTTCATGATCGAAGCGGTGACGTGGGCTTTGGCTTCGATCGCGCCGCGCGCGTTGAAAACGCGGATGCGGGCGCCGTCCTCGATACCGCGAGACTTGGCATCGTCGGGGTGAATCTGAAGCACTTGGCTCGCCCAGATCTCCGTCAAATAGTCCTGATGATGAAAGCTCGAGTTCACGTGGTTGTGATTCTTGCGGTTGATGAGCTGGAGCGGATAGTGCTCGGCGAGCGCGGTATCGACCCACGGCGCCTCGACTGGATGCAGGTATTCGAGGATGGGATCGAAACCCTTGTCTAGAAGGTAGGTGGAGAAAAACTCGATCCGGCCGGACGGGGTGTTGAACTTCTTGTCGACGAACGGAATCCAGGGGTCGGGGAGCGGATTGACCGGGCCTTTCTCCAACTCTTCGAGAGTCACCCCGGTCGGCTCCAGCGCGTAGCTCAGGAGCTCCTCATCCGTCTTGTCGAAGGCCTCTCCGAACCCGAGACGCTTCGCGAGCTCGGTCATGATCCACCTGTCGGAGCGTGATTCGAAGAGCGGCTCGATCGCCTGATTCATGAGCTGAATGTATCGACTGCGAGCACCGGCGAGAAGGTTCCGGGTCTCGAAGAGGGTCGTCACCGGCAGGACGATATCGGCGTAGCGCGCGGTGGTCGTCATGAAAATGTCTTGCACGACGACCATGTCGACGTTGTCCAAGCCCTCGATGATCTTCTTCGTGTTCGGGTATTGCGTCAAAAGCCCGGTACCGGCGACGTGAATCGCTTTGATCGGGTGCGGTTTTTGCTCGACGAGGTATTCGCCGATCTTCGTGCACGGGATGCCCGGGATCGGCGGATTCTTCTGGAGCGGCACGGGATGATTGATTCTTCCGCCCTGCCCCAAATAGCCGCCGACGTCGTTGACCCCCCCGCCGAGAACTCCGATATTGCCCGTCAGCGCTGCGAGATAGATGTGGCCGATCACCGTGAGCGTTCCGTGATCGGTACGCTGCGCGCCTGCCATGTTCTGGATGATCGCCGCCGGCTTGGCGCCTGCATATTCGCGCGTCATCGAAGCGATCGCGTCCGATGGCACGCCGGTGATCTCTTCTACGACGCTCGGCGTGTAGCGTGCTGCAATGGCGCGCATCCACTCGAAGACGGGTTGGTACCGGGCACCTTCGATCTCATAGCTACCGGTGAGCGCGGCGCGCACGCCCGGAGTGTCCGCAGCAACGGCCTGTGATGCGCTCGCATCCCACACCATGCAACTGTCGCCATTTCGCAGCAAACGCAGATGGCGAAGGTCGACGGGGAGCGTCTCGCCTCCAGCCGGCCAAGTCTTGCCGAGCTCTGCCAAGTCGTAGCCCTCGTCGCCGAGACGGACGAGAAACGAAGCGTTCGAGAACCGACGAACGTAGTCCTCATCGAACAAACCTTCTTCGAAGAGGACCCGGATCATGCCGAGCGCAAGCGCCGAATCAGTGCCTGGCTTGATCTGCACCCAGCGATCGGAGAGCGCGGCGGTCTCGCTGAGACGCGGGTCCACTGTCACGAGACGCGCACCGTGATCTTCGCGGGCTTGGAAGAGATTCTTCATGTAGCCCTGGTTCGTGACCGCAGGGTTGTTCCCCCAAGCGAGGAAGTAGCGACTGTGGACCCACTCGTCGCGAAACTCGGAACGCCCCCCACCGAGGACGGCATTGAACCCTTCCGTCACGGACGCGCAGCAAAGCTGAGAGATTTCCTTGGTCGACCCGCCGAACCGGTTCCAAAATGACGAGTAGAGACCGAGAATACCGGTGGAAAGCGTGGACCAGTTGCCCGTCCCGCCAAACGTGAGAAACGCTTGATTCCCGTGCTCGTCGAGGATCTCCTTGTACTTCGTCGCGATCGTGTCGAGCGCCTCGTCCCAGCTGATGCGCTCCCACTTGTCCTCACCTCGCTTGCCCGCCCGGCGCATCGGGTACTTGAGACGATGCGGGCTGTACAGCTGTCGAATGCGTGAGATGCCTCGCGCACAGGCCATGATGTTGAAGTCGGGATCACCCGTTACTTTGACCAGTCGACCATCTTCCACGTGCGCGAGGAGCGCGCAGTGAAGACATTCGGGCGTGTTGGCGGTGCGAACGACACGCGCCCCCGCGGCGGCCACGGTGGACTCAATACCGGGTGCGCTCCCGTCACACGAGACGAACAGTCCGCTGCCTCCCAGGGCGGAAGCACCACCGACGAGCGCGCTCCACTTGAGAAAATCCCGTCGCGACGTGCCGACGGGTTCACCGGAACCGTTCTGGGATGGCATCCTTGCCTCGCGAAACGTGGTTTGTTTTACGCGCGGGGATTGTATCGTACAAACTGAAAAGCCGTTACCAGCCGGGGTTGGCGTGCCCCGCAAAAAATGACGACAAAGCTGGGTTGTCGCTGGACGGTCTCGTGAGCCGATTGGGCGAAACGTTTCATACGAAGACCGACCGCCGATCTCGCTATCATCGACGAGGTTCGCTCGATTAGGCTCGGAAGCGACTCGCCGTTGCCGCCTGTCGTTTCGATTCCCGTTTGCGGGAAGGTTGTATCTAACCCTTCGTAACGCTAAGTTCTCTCCATGCCTCTCGTCCCGGGCGCACGCCTCGGCAACTACGAAATCCTCTCCGAAATTGGCTCCGGGGGCATGGGGGAAGTCTACGAGGCCAAGGATCTGAAGCTCGGCCGGACGGTCGCGATCAAAGTCCTACCCGACGATATGAGCTCGGACTCCGAACGTCTTCGCCGCTTCGAGCAAGAAGCCCGTGCTGCGTCGGCCTTGAATCATCCGAACATCGTGACCGTCCACGAGATCGGTGAGCACGAAGGTACTCCGTACATCGCGATGGAGTATGTGGATGGCGCCACGTTGAGGGAGATGCTCGCGGGCGGCGGCCTTCCCGACGACGCGTTGATTCGCTACGTAACTCAGTTAGCTGAGGGATTGGCAAAGGCGCATCAACTTGGGATCGTCCATCGCGACTTGAAGCCCGAGAACATCGTCGTCAGCGTTGACGGCTATGTGAAGATTCTGGACTTCGGGCTCGCCAAGCTTCTTCCCGAGGGTCCTCTTAGTGAGGAGGACTCGACGATGGGGAGGACGACGCCGGGCGCGATCCTCGGCACACTCAGCTACTTGTCACCCGAACAGGCGAAAGGCCAGCCGGTCGACCACCGCTCGGACCAGTTCGCTTTCGGCGCGATCGTCTACGAGATGTCAACGGGGCGGAAGGCTTTCGAGCGGGCAACGGCAGTGGAAACGATCTCAGCGATATTGCGAGATGAGCCGGTTCCGGCGACCATGCCCGCCGGTTTGGAGTCCGTGGCGAGGCGGTGCTTGTCGAAGGCCCGCCAGGATAGATATGGCTCGACGACGGAGATCTTGGGGCACTTGAACGCCTCTCGAACCGAGCCGACGTCGCGCACGAAAACGTTGCGATCGATAGCAGTGCTGCCACTCGTCAACATGAGCTCGGACGCGGAGCAGGAGTTTTTCGCGGACGGCATGACAGAAGCACTCATCACCGACCTCGCGAAGCTGAAGGGGCTGAAAGTGATCTCACGGTCTTCGGCGATGCGCTTCAAGGGGACGAAGAAGCCTCTTCCCGAGGTTGCATCGGAGCTCGGAGTCGAAGCGATTTTGGAAGGCTCAGTGCTGAGAGCGGGGGAGCGGGTACGGATTTCGGCGCAGCTGGTCGACGCCAAGGCCGATGAGCACATCTGGGCCGAGAGATATGAGAGAAATCTGCGCGATGTTTTACAGTTGCAGAACGAAGTCGCACGCGCGATCGCAGCGGAGATTCACGTCACCCTGACTCCGCAAGATGAGGTTCGCTTGCGAACCGCCGGCGAGATCGATCCCGCGGCCTTCGAGGCCTATCTTCAAGGGCGCTACTTCTGGAACAAGAGGACGGAAGATGGGTTGAAAAGAGCCCTCGAGTTCTTTCGTCGGGCCGTCGATATTGATCCCGTCTATGCCCGGGCCTATGCGGGACTGGCGGATGTTTACAATCTTCTCGCGATCCTGGCCCTGAGGCCCGCGGACGAGGCCTTCCCGATGGCGAAAGCTGCGGCGAAACGCGCTATCGAGATCGATGATGCCCTCGGGGAAGCCCATACATCGCTCGCGCTGGCGTCCATCGTTTACGACTGGAATTGGGACACCGCCGAACGTGAATTCCGCCGCGCCATCGAGCAGAGCCCGGACTATGCGACGGCGCACCACTTTTACGGAGGCTACGTGCTGTCACCCCTGGGACGGCACGAACAAGCGCTCGAGGCGCTTCTCCACGCTCAGGAGCTAGATCCGCTGGCGCCGGTACTACGCGCCGACGCGGCGTGCGTACTACTGTACGGCGGACAGGCCTCCGAGGCGATCGATCAGTGCCTCGAGACACTTGCGCGGTTTCCGGAATTTCCGATCTCGTATTTCTACCTCGTCGACGCGCTCGTTCGTGAAGAGCGCTACGACGAGGCCATCGATGCTGCACGGGACGCCGTTGAGCTCACGGAGAAGGACCCGAGCTTTGTCGCGAGGCTCGGCTACGCCCTCGCCTCGGCTGGGCTCACCAAAGATGCGCAGACGATCCTTGCAGATTTGGAAGCCGCCGAGAGTTCCCAGGCGCCGGCATATCCCATCGCGCTCACATACGTTCGCTTGGGCGATACGGAAAAAGCGCTCGAGTGGCTGGAAAAGGCGGTGGAGGGGCATGCGTGGGAGGTGTTATGGATGAATGTCGACGTCCGTGTCGACCCCCTGCGTGACGAACGACGCTTCCAGGATCTCCTCAGCCGGATGAACTTTCCCGACTGATGTGAGACGGCGCTCGAACCGACCGAGTCTCTCGACGAGTCGTTGCCGGATCGGGACTCGGCTGCTCGTTGTCGCGTCTCATTCGTTCGATAACCGCGTCTCGAATCGACGCTGCAACTCCGGCCATTCGTGGTCGAGGATGCGAAACCAGGCGGTGTCTCGATTTCGGCCTTTGATGATGAAGTGCTGCTCCTGGATGCCCTCGAACGTGAATCCCATCCCGAGGGCCGCCCGTCGCGAACGCTCGTTGAGAGCGTCGCACTTCCACTCGACGCGACGATAGCCGAGCTCGAATGCGTGGCGAAGCATGAGGTAGGTGGCCTCCCGGTTGACTTGGGTGCCCTGGACGAGCGGGCTGTACCAGATGTTGCCGAGCTCGATCTTGAGGTGCTGGGGAAAGTTGGCCATCAGGTTGGTAGCGCCCACCGGTCGTCCGCTATCGACGTCGAAGACGGTGAGGCAGAGGGCGGTCGGGGAGTCGACTTGCGCAGCGAGCCAGGTGGCGAGATCGTTGACCGTGACGAATGGACCGCCGGACATGTAACGCCAGATGACAGCATCGGCGTCGTAGCTCTCGACGCTTCGCTCACCGAGATGAGCCGGGGCCCCGTTCGAGACAACGAAGAGAGCCTTTGCGTCGCGCTCGAGATCTAGCGGCGCGAGCCGTACGCGAGACCCCTCCAAGGCGACGCCTTCGGGCTTGCTCGGTAATTGCGTGCGGCGGACCAGTACATCATCGGGCAGTGGCGGTGCGATCGGAAACGTCTCCATCAGAGCTCCTCGTCGAGCGGTCGTCATGCTCGCGGCTCGCAGTTCGTGCGAATGTGACGACCTCATCACGCCGCGTGCCGGTATTCAACCGTACGCGGGTCACTTTCCACGGTAAGCGCACGCGCGCTCGGCTAGAACCCGTCGCTATCGTGCCGTAGGTAAAGAACTCCGGCCCTCGGCCGATAGGATGGGCGAAACAGAACTCACGAAGACGGAGTCCGTCCGTCGTTGTTCCGAATGAGCCTCCCCGCGCGCATGACCGAAACGGCTGAATCCAAGGTCGGCAAATACGAGATCCTCCACGAGCTCGGGCGCGGCGCCGTAGGCGTCGTGTACCGCGGCCTCGACACCGTGCTCGAGCGCGCGGTCGCGATCAAGGTGATGAAACCGGACGCGACGCTGCCAACGGAGATGGAGAGTCAGCTCCGAGATGAGGCCAAGGCGGTAGCACGCTTGAATCACCCGAACATCGTGACCATCCACGAGTTCGCGGAAGACGAAGGGGCGCCCTACCTCGTGATGGAGCTTCTCGAGGGAGACAACCTCGAGCAGCGTTTGCGGCGCGGGCTCCCGACGGTGATTGAATCGGTCGAGCTCGTCGTCCAAATTTGCCGAGGGCTAGGCGAAGCCCATCATCACCAAATCGTCCACCGGGACATCAAACCCGCCAACGTCTTCATCTCGAAAGACGGCGTCGTCAAAGTCATGGATTTCGGAATGGCCCGGGTCACGGACTCCGACTCTCCCTCGGACGGGCTCGTTTGTGGGACCGGCGAATACATGTCGCCGGAGCAGGCGCTCGGAAAGGAGACCGACCATCGCACGGATATCTTTGCCGTGGGCGTGATCCTCTACCGGCTGCTCACGGGAGTCTCTCCGTTTGCGGCACCTCGATTGGAAGAGACTCTGCTGCGAGTCGTGCGCGAAGAGGTTCACGACGTTCCCTACGCGGACGGCGCGACGAGACCTGAGCTCGAGTACATCGTGCTGCGCGCTCTCGCGAAGGATGCCTCTAAGAGGTATCAGAGCACGGACGATCTCATGCGCGAGCTCGCCGACTGGTTGGCCCTCAACGCGGACGAGGAGACGGCGTCGTCTTCCGGCGCGATGACGCCTCCGCCCATGGACCCGGAGCAAGCGCTTCGCTACGTGAAACAGCATACGCGCACCGAGGCGGACTTCCCCGTCCTGAGACAGACCGCGGTCAGCTTGATGAAGCTCCCGGAAGGTGGGGATGCGGCTCGCGTCGTCGACATCGTGCTGCAGGATCCCGGACTCACGTCGAAAGTCCTCAAGATCGCCAACTCCGCCTATTTCAACCGCTCGCAGCCCGTGGACTCCTTGCATCGGGCGGTGGCCATGCTCGGGCTCGATCTCATTCGCGACGCGTGTTTGGGCCTCGGATTCGCCGAGGGGGGAGAGCAGCAAGATCCGCGGATCGAGTTCGCCTCCATTTCTTCGCGCGCCTTTTTCGGGGCGAGCCTCGGCCGCGAGATCGGGCGTGCATGCGAGCACCCGAATACTCCGGAAGTGTTTACCGGCTCGCTTCTGCACCACCTGCCGCGCATGGCGATTGCTTATCACCTCCCCGACGTCTACCTCTACATCGAGCAGCTCGTCGACTCGAATGGCATGGAACGCTCCGCGGCTGAAAGGGCGGCACTCACCGTACCGCTCGTCAAGATCGGTCGCTCGATCGGAACCCACTGGAAGCTGCCGAAGAGCCTCGTCGAGGCGATGTCGGCCGACGAAGCCCGAGAGAAGCTCGAGCGTGCGCGCTCCCCGGAAGCCGTGACCCGCGCTGCGGCGGTGGTCTCGAACGCACTCGCCGACGAGATACTCGGTCGCTCCGCGAGACCCGAGCGGCTGCAGGAGCTGCTCACGACCATGGAGAAATCACTCAGCATCGGCGAAGGCGCGGCCATCGAGCTCATCGGGCTTGCACACAAACAAGCGCTCGAGTTCGCGAAGCCGCTCGGCCTAGACTTGAAGGAATTCCAGCCCCCGCGCCCGGAGCCGGAAACCGTTCGAAGTGTGAGCGGCGACGTGCGCGACGCCCTCCTCCGCTCTCTCGCCGACAACTGCGACACGTAAGCCCGGCAACCACGCACCTCGAACGGGTTCTGCTGGGACGTCTAGCGGGACACCGCAAAACCTCTTTAGAATCCTAGGCCGATCGACCACGTCCAGCCGCTTCGCGACCTCGCGTGAGACGGGTCGGGCCTCGTTTGAACGAGATAGCCGACACGAAAACGCCAAACAAAAACGATCTGGACCTCAGGCCCGATAAGCGTCGTACGACCCGGACCCAGTAGCGGCGAGACGCCGTCGTCGATCTCGACGAACGCCGCGTTGACGCCGGCTCCCAGCGTGCCGACGAGGGGGATGTCTACCGGACTGACTGCGATGTGGACGCCCGCGGACAAACGTCTGCCGCGAGAGGATGCCTCGGCGAGAAGCAGAACACCGACGGCTGTCTTGTACCCGTCGCTCGGCGTGTCCACGACTGGCCCGGCAAAGACACCGGCGGATGCCGACCAGCCGAGAGTAGACGAGTAGCCGGCCCCTGGCGCGAACGCCCAAAGCCACTCCTTCGTGTCTACCTCATCCGAGCGATCGTCGTCGCCATGGGCAAAGTCGGCGAACGAGCCGAGCACCAGCAGCAGGATCGGCCACCGTTTGCGAGCTCCGTTGAGAACGGTCATGCTTCCTCCGATCGTTCGGCGTGTGGAGTGGCGCGCCGACGGCTAGTGTCGTCGGATGGTCGGCGGTCGGAAACCCCGACCGTGGCACTTTCGAAAGTGTCACGCTGGCACTGCTGGTCGTGGTCGCGATTTATGCGACTCTCGGCTGGACCGTGGTCGCCACGCCGCATCAACGACGTTGGGAATGACGTATGGAAGAGCTCGATAGCGCAACCAGCGCACTCTACGAAGCGTTCGCCGGCTACCCGCTCAAGCCGAAGATCGAAGGATGCCCGCACTGTAAGCTCGACTCTGCGGAAGCCGCGTTGCACTCACGGCCGCTCCGAGAGCTCGGATGGGCGGAGTTCGACGTCTATCCCTCCAAGGCGATGACGACGTTCGGGGATGAGAACGATTTCAAGCACTTCCTTCCGCGCATTCTCGAGCTCTTCGTCATCCGCGACACGGGCGCGGGCTGCGACATCTTCGTCATTTTCGGCAAGATGCGCTCTGCCTCCTGGGCTGAATGGCCGGATCCGGAGAAACAAGCCGTGCGACGATTCGTCGATGCGTGGCGGCGATCCCTCGAGAGGTTGCCACCGGAGGGGGATGAGGAGGATGAGGGGAATTGGAGGCTCGAGGAGCTCGATGAGGCGCTCGTGGAGTCCGGATTCGAAACATGGGGTGCCGCCTAGCCAGCAGGGGCATCGTTCGGACGCGAGCCGGCACTCGGGTCTCGCCCCTGGAACCAAACGGCGTGCACTCGCGTGTCTACCATGATTGTCGCGGGCTTGATCTCCTTGGCCGTGGTCGACAGCATCAACCCGTCAGCCATCGTCATCACGCTGTACCTGTTGTCGCGGGAGCGAGCGCATGCACAGGTCGCGGTCTACATCGGAGCGATCTTCGTCACGTATCTCGTGCTCGGAGTAATGATGATGGCGGGGCTGGACCTGATCGTTCCGGCTCTCGGCGCTGTGCTCCGCAGCCCGCCAGGTCTCATCGCCCAAGCTCTCGTCGGACTGGCGATCCTGGCCTACTCGCTCACCGCTTCCGTCGACCGCACGTCATCGGAACCGGTCACAGCCCCATCGGCGAGCACCTTCGTTGCGCTGGTGATGCTCGGCGTGAGCGTGACGGCGATGGAGCTTCCGACCGCGCTTCCGTACTTCGCCGCGATCGCCGTGCTTACGAGCGCGGAGCTCCCGGTTCAAGAGTGGGCGCCGCTGCTCTGTCTGTACAACGCCATCTTCGTCCTCCCTCCGATCGTGCTGCTCGTCGTACACCTCATCGTAGGCGAGCAACTGCGAGAGCGGTACTCCGATCTTCGTCAGCGTCTGGAAGGAGGAGCGCGAGAGACACTGCTCTGGATAGCCGGTTTCGTTGGAGCCGGGCTTTTCGTGACGAGCGTGATCGAACTGGTTGCCCGATTCGTCTGAAGTGACGCTCGCTTACGAGTCGCCGTCCTCTTCTTTCAGCAATTTCTCGAGCGACGAAACGAGGTCGCGTCCGCGCTGAAAACCGCGAGCTTCCACCAGGCGTACCGCGTCCTGTGCACTCTCGACCTCATCATCCGTGGCACGCCTGACCAGCGCGCGCAAGTCTACGATGTCTTGTGGTCTAGCGATGTCGTCCCGGGAGAGCACTTTGAGCGCGATGAGATGGCCGAGGCTTGCAACGGGCACGGAAAGGCCGGGCAGCACGTCCAGATTCTCGGCGCCATCGACGACTTCGTTCTCGATGCCCGAGGACGCGAACAGCAAATCCAGCACGAGGCCTCGACCCGGGTTCTCAGGGGGCTGCAGTCGTGCCGTTGCGAGTCGCCCCACGGCCTCCTGCTCGAGAAGAGCCACGAGGGCGTAGTCTTTGCTTTGGAGAGCACGTACGAGCGACTCCGCGTGCGCATCATCGTCGACTGAGATGACCATGTCCGCGTCCCGGGTGAAACGAGGCTCGGAGCGGACCGAAACGGCAAGGCCGCCCACCAAGGCGAAACGAAACCCGGCGCCGGAGAGCTCTTCACAAAGTCGACGGAGCGCGCGCTCGAGAGAGCTCACCGTCGGTCCAGAGGCCAGTTCAAGACTCGTCCCGGGCAGTCACCAAACTCGGCTCCGGGACGAGTGGCTAGCCACGTCCTCAACCGAGCGTCGATTTCGTCCTCGGTTGCGTCCGGGTCGTCACGCCTAAGGTTCTGCCGCATGAGACGGACCCCGTCTTCGAAGAGCTCCATCGCGATGCGAAAACGCTCGGCATGTGTCAGTTCTACTGCCGCTTTCACGACATGTATTGTACCGTGGGCTCTTCAGAAAAAGGGTTGGTACGTAGCCCTCGGTCAGCTCCACGACCAAAAAGTCGCCGACCTCACCTCTTACCGACTAAAGAGGCTCCCATCGGCTAGCGGCGGCTAAGTCGAGTTGGGCATGGGCTAAACTAGGCGGCAATGCGCTCCTGGCTAGGCATCCTGGGGTCTCGGGCATGCATGAAGTCGGGAGCGCTGGCGCTCGCGTTTCTGGTGCTTGCTCCCGGCCGACCGCTGCTCGCGCAGTTCTCCGACGCGCACCTTCGTGCAGGCCGACTCGATGGGCCCATCGTCCTCGACGGCGTTCTCGACGAGCCGAGCTGGAGCGAGGCGCCTTCGATCGACAACCTCACCATGATCGTGCCCGATGAAGGTGCGGAGCCCTCAGGCAGGACCACCATCCGGGTGCTCGTCGGGCCGCGCGAGATCGTGTTCGGAGTCGTCTGCGAGGACCCCGACGCCTCCGGAATCGTGTCGTTCACCAAGGAGCGCGACGGCCGGCTCGACTCGGAAGACCACATCAAGATCGTGCTCGACCCGTTTCGGGATGGACGCACCGGCTATGTGTTCATGGTGAATCCCGGCGGTGCCCGCTACGATGCGCTCGTTGCGAACCGCGGCGAGAGTGAGAACTCGAACTGGGACGGCATTTGGGACGCAGCAACGGATCGAAACGAGAACGGTTGGTCGCTCGAGCTACGCGTTCCGGTCCAAACGCTCAACTTCGAAGGGGGGCGCGACGACTGGGGCCTCAACATCGAGCGCCGCATCCAGCGACTTCTGGAAACCGATCGTTGGGCGAGCCCGCGGCGCGATTGGAGGGTGACGCAGACGAGCCGTGCGGGAACGCTCTCCGGTCTGCCGGAGTTCGATCTGGGACTCGGTCTCGGCGTGCGTCCGGCGTTGACCGGTGGATATAACCGCGACAGGTCGTCGACCGACCCCGACATCGAGCCGAGCCTGGACGTTCAGCAGCGACTCGGCGCGAATCTCCTCTCGTCGTTCACAGTGAACACCGACTTCGCCGAGACCGAAGTGGATGCCCGGCAAACGAACCTGACGCGCTTCCCGCTGTTCTTTCCCGAAAAGCGCACCTTCTTTCTCGAAGGTACCGACATCTTCGACTTCGGCCTCGGTCTCGGGAGAGACGTCATTCCGTTCTTCAGCCGTCGTGTCGGACTGGTAAGGGGCCGGGAAGTCCCCATCCGATTCGGAGGCAAACTGAACGGTCGTATCTCGGGCACGAATGTCGGCGCGCTCGCGGTCCACACGGGCTCCGTCGCGGATGCGGTTCCTGAAGCGACGATGGGGGTTTTCCGGGTGAGCCGCAATATCTTTGCGGAGTCGTCGGTGGGAGCCATCGGCACCTTTGGTGACCCGGTCGGACGCACCGGCGCCTACACCGCCGGCGTCGACTTCACCTACCAGACGTCTCGCTTTCGTGGAGACAAGAACTTCCTCATTGGCGTGTGGGGTCTTCTGACCGAGCGTGACGATCTCGTCGGCGACAAGTTCGGCTGGGGAGCGAAGATCGACTACCCGAACGACCTCTGGGACGTATCGTTCACCTTCCGGAAGCTAGGCGATGCGTTCGACCCTTCGATGGGGTTCGTTCCAAGAGTGGCGCACCGGTACTATCGCGCGGGCATCACGTACTCGCCTCGCCCGAACACACCTTGGCTTCGTCAGGTGTTCGTCCGCAGCTTCCCCCAGCTGTTCGTCGACCTTTCGGGTCGCTGGCAGAGCTACCGGCTGTTCACCATCCCGCTCTCGCTCGATCTGGAGAGCGGCGACAGTCCGCGGTTCTCCTTGGCTCCGGCCGGCGAGAGGCTCGATGAGCCGTTCGAGATCGCGGACGGCGTCGTCATTCCGCCCGGGCAGTACGAGTGGATGCGCTACTCCTTGGGCTGGGAGTTCGCCGCCAAGCGCAAGCTCGCCGGCGGGGTGGGGTGGGAGTTCGGAAGCTTCTACGAGGGTACGCTGAGCACATTCGAGGTGGAGGCTAGCTGGACGCCGTCGCCGCTCGTAACGTTGCAGGCATCGCTCGAACGTAACGACGCGGACATCCCTTGGGGTCGCTTCGAGCAAAACCTCATAGGCACGCGCGTGCGGCTGAACATCTCGCCCGACCTGCAGCTCAACAGCTTCGTCCAGTACGACAACATCAGCAACTCGCTCGGATCGAACACGCGACTACGGTGGAACTTCCGTCCCGAGGGCGATCTGTTCGTCATCTACAACTACAACCAGAATCGCATTCTCGACCGCTGGAGCCGCGACCAAGATGGCCTCATCGTGAAGTTCCAGTACATGTTCCGCCGGTAGGGCGGGAGGCCTCGCTGAAGGCGCTGGCCCGGCACTGTGCTGACGGCACGACTTTCGGTAGTCTTGCGAGCGATGAGTGTCTTTTCTGACCTCCGTCACGGCTTTCGACTTCTGGTCCGAAGCCCAGGGTTTTCCGCCGCGACACTCAGCACCGTGGCGCTCGGGGTGGGAGGCGCGGCCGCCGTTTTCTCGGTGGTGTATGGCGTCTTGCTCCGCCCGCTCCCGTACCCTGACCCGTCGGGACTAGTCCGGGTCTGGGAGGTGCATCCGGGTGGGGTTCAGCCGATCCCCGGCGCCTTGCTGAGTAACGCCACCTACCTGATGTGGGCGGAGCGGAGTCGTACCGTCGAGGCGCTTGGCACGTATCGGCCGGCAGAGTGGAACTTGAATACACCCGGGAGGACCCGTCGTGTCGGTGGTGCGGCCGTGACGCCGTCACTCTTCGGAATGCTCGGGGCCGCGGCGCAACAAGGGCGTCTGTTCACGGAAGACGATGCCCGAGACGGTGCGGATCCGGTGGCGCTTCTGACCCATCGAGCCTGGCAGCGACATTACGGCTCGGACCCCGACGTCCTCGATCGGCGACTGGCGCTGAATGACCGCACCTACCAGATCGTAGGCGTGACGGGGCCGAGCTTCGAGCTCCCCGAGATGGGTTACAACCCATCTGAATTCGACGTCGAGCTCTATCTGCCCCTGGCCGTGCCTCTAGTGGCCCCCGATGCGCCGATATGGGTAGCGCCGGTGATCGCTCGGCTTCGACCCTCGGCGACCGCCGCTCGCGCGGCTGCGGAAGGCACCTCTCTCGCTCGCGGCGTCGAGCGGCGTTTCGCGGAGCTGATTTTTGGGGACGGTGCGGCGGTGGAGGTGCGCGCGATGCCCCTCCTCGATCAGATCGCGAGTCATGTGCGCCCAGCGCTGCTCGTTTTGGCGGCAGGGGTGGGTCTCGTGCTGCTCGTCGCCGCGGCGAACGTCGCGAGCCTCCTCCTGTCGCGAAACAGCGCACGGGCTTCCGAGTTGGCCGTTCGCACCGCGTTGGGGGCCAGCCGCCGGCGGCTTCTACGGCAACTCCTCACCGAAAGTCTCATGTTGTCGCTGATCGGAGGCGCTCTGGGTCTCGGATTGGGAGGAGCCCTGACGCGGGCCGTGTCGGCGCTGGCACCCGCCGACTTTCCCCGCCTCGGTGATATTCAGCTCGATGGCTGGTTCCTGCTGGCTGCGGTCGGTGCGGCGGTCTTCGTAGGCGCTGCTGCCGGGGTCCTGCCCGCCATGCGGCACTCACGCATCGTCACGGCGTCGGCGCGACAGGTGGGCGGTGGGCCCGGCTCCTCCCGACTGGGACAAGGCTTGATCGCTCTCGAAGCCGCGCTGTCGGTCGTGCTGCTCGCCGGTAGTTTGCTCCTGGGTCGAAGCCTGGTCGCTCTTTTGGACGTCGATACCGGCTACGACGCCTCGAACGTTCTCGTGGCCACGCTGCACCATCCCGAAGCCGAAACCGACGAGGCCCGATACAATCGTGTCGTCGAGGACATCGTGGAACGACTCCGGGCCACCCAAGGTGTCGAAGCAGCCGGGGCCGGCAACATGTCGCCGTTTGGCGACCGCATCTCGAGCCTAGGGTTCCGCCTGTCCGGCATGACGACATCCGCCGGTGCCCCTCTCGAGCTTCACGCTCTGAGCCATGCTGTCACCCCCGGCTATGCCGAAGCGCTAGGACTCCGTCTGGTCGATGGTCGTCTCTTCGACGGCCGGGACGGTTCGACGTCCGTCTTTCCGTTCCTCGTCGACGAGACGTTCGTCAGAACCTATTTCAACGACCGGCGACCGGCGGTGGGGCGTCGGTTCGAGGGCGTCTTTCCGGGACGGCTCGGGCGTGAGGGTGTCACGGGTGAAGTCATAGGCGTCGTCGGCGATGTCCTGTTGACGAGCTTGAACCGTCAGCCCCAGCCGCAGATCTACTTCCCAATGAGCCAGCCTGGGATCGGCCTCCGCCGCGCATCGATCGTGGCGAGAACGGTCGGTGATCCGTCGGCGATGACCCGCACGTTCATGAACATCGTCGAGAGCGTCGATCCCACCGCGACGGTCAGCCATCTCGGACCGTTGACCGGCCGTATCCATGTCGCCACCGCGCAACCGCGTTTTCTCACTATCGTCCTGGCGTCCTTCAGCGTGCTCGCCCTTCTGTTGTCTGCCGCCGGACTCTACGGCGTGGTCTCGTACTCGTTCCGGCGTCGTCGCCGGGAATTCGGGGTCCGCGTGGCGCTCGGTGCCAGCCGAAGCGATCTGGTGGCGATGGTCGTACGGTACGGCCTCGGACCGATCCTAATCGGCGCAGCCGCAGGAATCGTTGCGGCCCTTTTTGGGAATCGCGCACTTTCGAGCGTGCTGTTCGGGGTCACGCCGTACGATGCGGTGGCCTTGTCGGTGGCTCCGTTGCTGCTCCTCGTCGTAGCGGCGATCGTGTGTCTCGTCGTCGCGCGACACGTCACCGCGGTGGACCCTCGAGAAGCGCTGGTCTCGGAATAACGTCCGGCACTCCTCGTCCGAAATCGACTCCGCCGTGTTCTATTCTTCCATCAGCGTGTGCCCCTCCGGCGGTCCCTCCTGAGGACCGAACTTCGGCTGGAACGCGGCGACGTAGTGCTCGAACCGCTTCGTCCACACATCCGGCACGAATTCGGCCGGCGCGGTCCCCTCTAGGAGCAACTCGAGATTCTGTAGGCACATCTCCCAGCCCGCCGCGTTGCGTGCGCCCCACGAGGCGTCCGCCATGGTTTCGGAGAAGAGGAGGCGGCAGCCGTCTCCGTCCGGGCTCAGCTGGCAGCGCAGGATGTGCTTGCCCCAGCGGAACTCCAGCAGGCGCTCGGGCTCGACGGCCAACACTTCTCCGCGCATCTCCTCCTCCGACAGCCCGTCGCCTTCGCCGTGCTGGAACTCGAAGCGCAGCTCCGCACCGACCTTCCATTCACCGATCACGTGGGCGGGGAACCATTGGTGCAAGAGCTCGGGCTCCGTGACCACTCGCCAGACCTTCGCTGTCGAGTGGGGCAGGCGGCGTTCGAGGGCAACCGTGTACCGCTCGTCGGATTCCGTCAGTGTCGCGTCCATGTCAGTCCTCCATCGAATCGAGTGTTCGTTCCATTGCATCCAGGCGCTCTTCCCAGAACGCACGGAAAGGCGCCAACCAGTCGTCCACCTCGCGTAGCCCGTCGGGGTTCAAGCTGTAGATCCGCCGTTGCGCATCCACACGCGCCGTCGCCAGGCCCGACTCGCGCAGCACGCGAAGCTGCTTCGAGACCGCGGGCTGGTTCATCCCCAGCCTGTCCACCAACTCGCCCACGGTCCGCTCGCTCTCGCGGAGCTCTTCGAGCACACGCCGTCGAGTGGGATCCGCTAGCAGCTCGAAAGGCGTCGTCGTCATGAATATGAATATGCCTTAAAAGGCATATGCCTGTCAAGGCATTTATGGGTGCAGAATTAGGTTCGCCGGGGCGGAGCGCTCTAGGTGAAGGTGGAAGGAGAGCTCGTTTCGGAGACTACTCGGCCTGGATCCTCGGCTCGCTTTCCGCTGTCCCGCGGGGTTACTGCCGGTGAGCGATCACCGGAAGCGTGATGTGCGACGGTCGTGCGGCGTCGTGATAGATGCTGTTCTCGGCCTTGATGTATTTCCGTCTCTGCCACGGCCCGTCCATCGTCCCTGGGTTCACATCGAATCGTGGAAAGTTGCTACTCGCAATATCCACTCGAATCCGATGACCGACCTCGAAACGATTCCCCGAGGGCGGCACCTCGATCGTGAACGTGTACTCTTGCCCCGGCTCCATCGCCTCGAGACGAGTGGGTCTCGGGCTGCTCCGATGCGTGGTGCGCAGGATGCCGTCTGCAACCAGGAAGTCATAGCCCTCCGGCCAGTCCGACGAAGGCGGGTACACGTCGACTAACTTCGCGGTGAAATCCGTGTTGACGGCGGAGGAGGACGCATGGAGCGTCACGGTAATCGGGCCCACCATCTCGACGGCCTCCGGAAGCGGCGGAGTCTGAAACGTGACCACGTCACGGCGAAGGCTCAAACGCGTGCCGTCCACAGGGTCTCGCTGGTCGTACGCGCCGTCGGACATACCATAGACGCGCTTCTGAGTTTGCTCGTCCCACCCAATCCAAGAGTCCGTTCCACCGACCGTGGGAACCGGATCCGCGGGATCGTGAACGTAGGTCGTGGGAGACGTCTCGCCTGTCGGAGGCTGGTCTCGAAGCGATCCGTCCGAGTGAAAATAGAAGTTCGTCCCCTCTGTGCCGCGGATAGGCCACGCGTCGGAGTCGTGCCAATGCCCCCCGTGAAAGATGCGGCCCTCCGCGGTTTTGTGTCCATCGCCCCCGCCCATGACGAAGGCTTTGACCGGCGGGTCGTTCGGGACGCCGTTGTCGACGCCCCGGAGCCAGTGGTCGAACAACCGAAGCGCGAAGACATCCGGGTTGATCGCGGCATCGACACCGAACTCTGCGTTGCCCGCGTAGCTCCGCCCCATTCCCCCGTGCTCCCAAGGGCCCATGATCAAACGCTGCGGACTCTGCTTGCGGCTCGATAGCTCCAGAAAATGTCCCGGCGTGGCTGTGCTGTGCATGTCGTACCAGCCGCCTTGGTTCACCACGGGGATATCGGCGTATCGCTCCCAATCCGTTTCGTCTTCGAGAACGAGGCCGTGCCAGAATTCACCGTAGGCGCTGTTCTCGATGCCGCCGAGCAGAAAATCTTTTCCGTATTCCGGAAGCGCGTCGAGAGGGGAGGCTCCCGGCCGAAAGCTCACGGGGAAGCTCTCGAGCCACGGAATCGGGTTTTCGTCGATGTTCACGAGAGCACTCCTGAGCCCGGGATCACGACTTGCCTCCTGGCCGTTCGCGGCGTGCCCAACGAGCCACGTGACCCGTCGAAGTCGGAATGCTCCCCCGTTGTAGAAGCCGCTCTTGTAGGAATTTCCCTGTGTGACTCGGATGAACTGCGCATCCAAGGAGGGCGGGTTCGCTGAGCCAAGAGTAAGCTGCGTCAGCCCGCCATAAGAGACGCCCACGGTCCCGATCTTGCCGTTGGCCCAAGGCTGTTCCGCTACCCATTCAACGGAATCGTAACCGTCATTCTGTCCGTCCTCTCGGTGGAAGGGACGATAGACGCCCTCTGATGCGAATCGACCGCGCGTGTCCTGGGCGACATAAATGTAGCCGTGGCGAGCGAAGTACTCGGCCTCTCTTACCTGAGCGGGCCGACTCTTGTCGTAAGGGATCCGAAACAAGATCACGGGCCAGTCCCCTTGAAGCGGCTGTCCGTCAGACGCGGGCCGGTAGATGTCGGTGGCAAGTCGAACGCCGTCTCGCATCGGGACCATTGCGTTTTCCGTGACGTCGACTTCGTACGCTCGATCCAGCTCCTGCGCCTCGACGGGTCGCTGTATGAGACTCGTGGCAAGGAGAGCCGGGAAGACCAGCGACAAACCAGCCGTAAGAGCGAGCGGGGTCTTCCAGAGATTTCGAGAGCTCATCTTTCCCTCCTAGGATTAGGTGGCGAACATCGGGCGCGTGGCGATCGATTGGGCCACACTCCACTTACACACAACGCATGGCCTTTATACACCCAAAGGGTCGGCGGGCGGCGTCGATAGATAGGAGATTCTAAGCGTGGCGATTCGACTCACGTTCGAACCGTTTCGGCCACGGCGGTGTTCATCAGGCCGGTGAAAGAGGTGCGCATTCGCCCCGCGGGGGAGGCGACCACCCGTGGCGTGTCTGCAAGCTCCGTTGACCCGTGGGCAGCGAATCGTCGATCGCATCGAAGATCGGCAGCACGAAGGAAACGCTCCGCACGTGGCACCCAGCTTTCCCACGTGCGAATGTCGGTGATGTCCGAGACACAGGCTTTGTCTCGCTCCATTACGGAGCGAGCGAACTTCCTTCCAAAGCTCTCGCAGATTTTCAAGCTCCTCGGTGGTCAATCTCGGACCGCCCTCGCCCCGAGCCTTTCGATCCTGCCGCACCCAAGCGTAGAGCGATGTCTCGGTCGCCTCGGTATCTCGCGCCAGTTCACGCACCGCTAGGTTCTCGTTTTTGGCTCCTGTGTTTCTACGATTTCGCGCCGTTTCCCTGGTCGAATCACCGAATCCATCCGCACGGGCCTTATAATCAAGCCGACCGTGCCCTCACATAAAGCGAGATCCCGACGGCGTCACCAACTTCGCATCGCCGGGCTCGCGGCGCTCGCGCTCGTCCTCGTGGTGACGTTCATGCGGATTGGCCCCATGGCGTCTCGCACGATCGTGATCTACTCGGGCCCGGCTGGAAGCCACTACTACGAGATCGCTATCCAGTACGTGGCCTTTCTGCGTGACAAAGGGTTGACCGCGCGCATGGTGGAGACGAGGGGAGCGCTCGACAACCTCGAGCGACTGGTGTCCGAGAACGGTCCGGCGGTTGGCTTTGCACAATCCGGCATCGAGCGTGTGGCCGATGACGGCGATCGCCTTGCCGGGCTTACCGGTTTGGCGAGTGTGGCGTTCGAGCCACTATGGGTGTTCGTACGCGACGGCGATGCCATCGAGTCGATGAAAGAACTCGCGGGGAAACGCATCGCCGCGGGCCCACCGGGTAGCGGGACGCGGGCGGTGACGGTCTTGCTCCTCGGCGACAACGGCATCGAAAGCGACGTCGAGATAGCGTCGTTCCACGATTTCACGGATGCGGTCATGGCGGCGGAGCTCGTCGGCGGTAAAATCGACGCGATCTTCGCCGTTGGTCAAGCGCGCACCGACGTCATCGAAGCGCTTTTCGAGGTAGACGCGTTGGCCACGCTATCGCTTCCACACGCTGCGGCCTACGCGCAGCGCCACCCTGATCTGGAGGAGCTCGTGCTGTCCGCGCGCACGATCGACATGGCTCGGGGCGTTCCCAGAGCCGACGTGAACTTGGTGACACCCACGGCCGTTCTCGTCGGCAATGAACACCTGCATCCGGCCGTCGTGGGTATCCTCCTCGAAGCCGCCAGGGAGATTCATCGACCAGCGTCTTTGTTCGCACCCCAGGAGACGTTCCCCAATACCCGGAACGTATCGTTGCCTTTGAGCCCGGCCGCGGTGACTTATTTCGCACGGGGTCAAAACGTCCTCTTTCGGTCCTTGCCGTTCCGACTCGCCGCGATCGTGGGTTGGCTCGTCGTGCTATTGACTCCGTTCGCGACGGCGGCGGTCTTCTTGTTCAAGGTGGTGCCGACGTTGATCCAAGCCCCGTTCGAGATTCGCCTTCGCGGACTCTATCGACGATTGGAGCGCATCGAGAAAGCGCCACCTCATGCCGACACCGATAGGCTCCACGCCGAGCTCGCGGAAATCGACCGTGAGAGCATCGGGCTCAAGGTCCCGTGGAGCTCGGAACCCTCGTTTTTCGGGTTTCGGCAGGCCGTGCGCGATGTGCGCGCGAGCGTCTCGGCGGCGCCTCGAGGAACCGACTGACGGTGAAGACGATAGAGTGACCGATTCGTGGCCCGGGGGCCGTGACCGATGGCGATCGAGTCGTAGCTGATGATCAAGAACAGTTTAGTCGCCCTTGCTAGTGTCGCAGGTCTGTCGGCGTGTACACCGCAAGGCCCCGAGCCGGCACGAACCGCCGAAACGATTTATCACGGCGGCGACATCGTCACCATGGACGCCACACAACCGACGGCCGAGGCGGTGGCGGTGAAAGATGGAAAGATCCTGGCCGTGGGTCCTCATCTCGATGTCGAAGGTGAGCACAAAGGGGCGACGACCCGCATGGTCGACCTGGGAGGCAAGACCTTACTACCTGGCTTCATCGACGCGCACGGTCACTTGAAAAACGTCGGATTCCAGGCGCTGTCAGCAGATCTATTGCCTCCCCCCGATGGCGACGTCGACTCGATCGCCGACCTCCAGAAGAAACTGCGCGCATGGAGCGAGCGCGCCACCTCGGAGAAGTTGGGCTGGATCGTGGGCTTCGGCTATGACGACGCGCAGCTCGAGGAGCGGCGTCATCCCAACCGAGACGAGCTCGACGCGGTCTCGCAAGAGCTCCCCGTATTCATCATCCATCAGTCAGGGCATCTCTACGCGGCGAACAGCAAGCTCTTGGAGCTTGCGAGCATCGGTGCGGCAACCGAGGATCCTCCGGGGGGCGTCATTCGACGCCGCTCGGACAGCCGGGAGCCGAACGGGGTGCTCGAGGAGACCGCGCTCGCGTTGATCCTGCCCGCGTTCCCCAAGCTCGCTGAAGTCGACCAGATTAGGATGGTCGAGGAGGGGCTCGAAGCCTACGCACGCTTCGGCTTCACGACCGCGAGCGAGAGCCGAGCCTTTCCGTCCGATGTCGATCTCTTCGCCGCGATGGCGGAGGAGGATCGACTCGTACTCGACGTGATCGCCTACCCCGACTTCTGGTTGGGGAAAGACAAGGTGAAGGACAGCCCTTGGCTGAGTCGCGAGTACAAGCGCCACTTTCGCATCGGCGGTGTCAAGGGGAACCTCGACGGCTCACCGCAGGGCAAGACGGCATGGCTCACCAAGCCGTATCATGTGCCGCCCGCCGGACGGGACGCCGACTACGCCGGCTATGCCATGCTCGAAGAGGAGCGAGCGATGGCCATGTTCGACGAGGCCTTCGCCAACGGGTGGCAGATCATCAACCACGTCAATGGTGACGCGGCGATCGACCAGATGATCCGTGCGGCACGCGCGGCGACGGCGAAGCACGGGTCGGCCGACCGCCGGATGGTGGGAGTCCACTCCCAGGTGATCCGGGAGGACCAGCTCGACGCTTACAAGGATCTCGGAATCATCCCGTCGTTCTTTGGGATGCATACCTTCTACTGGGGCGACTGGCACCGGGACTCCGTGCTCGGCCCCGAGCGGGCCGCACGTATCTCGCCGGCTAGATCGGCGGCGGATCGGGGCATGATCTTCACCCAGCACCATGATGCTCCGGTAGCGCTCCCGAGCTCGATCGCGATCTTGGCGACTCAGGTGAACCGTACCACCCGCAGCGGCCAGATCTTGGGTCCCGACCAACGGGTGTCACCTTTGGAAGCCCTCGAGTCCATCACGGTGAACGCCGCCTACCAGTACTTCGAAGAAGACACGAAAGGCTCCATCGAGACGGGCAAGCTCGCTGATCTCGTGGTGTTGAGCGCCAACCCGCTCACGATGCCACCCGAGGAGCTGTGGAACCTCGAGGTTGTCGAGACCATCAAGGGCGGCAAGACGATCTTCACGAAGGACTAGTACCCCGACCGCGAAGCAGAACAACATTATTAAAGGGGCGCGTTGTCAAGGTCGCGACTGCATCGAGCGCCGAATGCTCTCTCGCAGATCGAGCATCGCTGCTTCGGAAGTGGACGACAGATGTTGGTACGGTCGGTCGAGGGCAATCACCAGAAGGAACACGACCGAGAACGCGACCGCCGTCGCCACGCTAATGGCGATGATGCGGCGGCTGCCCGATAGCCCACCATCGTAGCCTCCCATCGCCAAAGCGAGGATGGCCACACCACAGAGCACCATCCAGATGATCCCCGGCAGGCGGTAGTGGATGCCTAGCGTGATCCTTTTCTCATGCAAATCGAACACTTCATTCAGCGACTGAACGACGAGTGACGCGACGGGTGTCGGCTGTCGGTTCACGACCGCCACCGCTCGCGACCAGAGCGCACTCTGGAGCTTCTCGGACCGGGCGATCGCCTGCTCGATTTGCTGCTCGGTGCCTTGCTGAACCGCTTCGATGCGAAGAGCTACATAGTCGTGCAGGAGTTGGCGGATCTCGGCACGGTCGGCCTCGGGCAACAGGTCCGCCCGTAGATACGCTGTACCGATCGCGTTCGCCTCGTCTAAAACCACATGCTTCAATTCATTGTGGCGGGATTGCACGGCATTGAAGACCATCGCCAGCATGAAAGCCAACAGACTCAGAGAGGCGGCGACGAACGGCCCCACCTGAATCTTCTCCGCTGCATCCAGGTTTCGGCGCCTCCATTGCCCCAATCGAAAACCGAGCTCGATGGAAAGGAGAGTGACTGCCAACGAGGCGACAAAGAGGCCCCAGAGGGGTACATGATCGAGAAGCTCTGTAACGTTCATTGAATCTCCTCATTGGGTCCCAGGCAGATCTAGAACACCACCCGGACTCGAATCGCGGAAAGGACCCAGATCGAGTTTCTTTCGAAGTTCGTCGTGGGATGGAGGGTCCACTGGAACCCCGGTGTGAGCTGGATGTTGTCGGTGAATTGAGCGCGGTACCATCCTTCGACGCTGAATTGGTCGCGCGCCTCGGACTGCGGCGGCCGACCCCAAGTGACGGCGATGCCGACGCGATCATCGGTCCGCACGTCGATCCCAACCCCCACGCTGAGCATCGAGCTCAACAGAGCCGGGCTGTCGTCGGCGCGCGGGGAGTAGCCTGCGCGAAGGTAGGGATGCCAGCGATTGAACTTGTGTGCCGCCGAGAACGCGTACCCCCGGCTTTCCGGTACCGCCGCTTCGGTCCGTTCATCGGCGTGCCATGCGGTGAAATGGACCCCATCGCCGGTGAACGCCCTGCGCGGCGCCCAGCCCACTTCCACCCACTTGAAGTACTCCCGCGTCTCGAAAAATGACGAGAAATCAATGTCGTTCGGCGATCCGTTGGCGTCGTTCACCCCCCCGGCGACATACAGGTGATTGGTGACAAACACATTGCCGATAATTCCGAGGCCCTGCTGCGGGAGCGCCGTGGCCGGGTTGTTGAACGACGCATCGTTCATGAAATCGGTCCAGGCGTTCAGGAGCGGATGAAGATCTTCGAAATCTCCCGGATCCATTTGGCCGGCCACGAACCCGACCCGTCGATTCCAGAAGAACTGCTCCCAGTAGAGACTGGTGACGCCCCAGCTGAACGACTTGAAGCTCGCCGTGCTCAGCGCCGATCCCGCGTCGAAACCGAGATCTCTCGGGGTGATACCGCTTCCGACGACGTGGCGGGTCTCGATGCGGAACACCACGGATCGGCGAATGGGTCGTTTCTCTCCCTGCGGGATCCACCGACCATACAATCGAAGCGCGCCACTCGACGCCTGGCGATCGGTCGAGCTGTTCGACGCGTACTGGTTGAGAAGGTTGTAGTCCATATTGAACTCGATTCCAGCGTTTTCCTTGAGGCGACGCTTGAAATCGTAATAGCTTCCGGGGACGAACAAGTCCACCACGGTTCTCTTGACGCGATCGTCGGCGACGAGTTGTGCGCCGACTGCCGTCGAACCGCCCATTGTTGCGTCGTCGTAGGACGACTTGGACGCTTGTTGCGTCTCCGCTTCCTCGGGCTCTTGATCCCGTGCGGCCGGTCCGGTCGTTTGATCTTGTTCAATCTGTTCGGTCACTTGCACCGCGAGCGCTTCCAGAGCGCCCATCAAAGACACGGTGACAAGCATCGGGCACCACGCTGGCCGGTGATGGGACGCTTTCCGGAACATAACACGCAGCATCAGTAGAACTGAACTAGCGTGACGAGGAGAACTGCACAGGATACGAGGGGCCAGAAGAGCAGCTTCTGTACTAGGCCGTTGCAGTATCCGAGCCGGCCCTTGTTATACCTCTCGAGTGAGAACAGGAAGTTGTGCAACGACACGAGCAAAATGGCCGAGTAGACCACGAAATAGATGTACTCCATGAAAACGACTTGTTGAACCTGGGTCGTGTTTCTCAACTGCACGTGAGCTAGAAGCACGATGAAGAACAAGAAGGAGCCAATCTTCATCACGTCCGATGGATTGAATCCAAACAACTTGGACTCCTCCTCGTCCCGGCTCGAGCTTGCCAACATCGCGAACGACATGACTAGGACTATGATCAAGGGAATGCCGTTGCCGATGACGACGTCGAGGAAGGACCTCTGGATCCTGACGTTGAAATTGAGCTCTGGTACGATTGTGTCGCTGCTACGTCCTGGAATACCCAGGCTGGAGTCGTAGTTCTCGAACTTGTAGTCAAAAAGCGATCCGACCACGTTCCACCCGGCGACCCGCAGTTTTCGGTCGAGACCGGGACGTGCGCCCGGGTGGGTCGAGGTGTACGAGTCGAGGTCTGGAACCAACACCAGCCGTTGGTCGAGTCCCCTCGGTTCGAAACGGATGGAAACTTCATCGTCATCGAAGGGGTAGCTCGACAGATTCAGGTTCTGGCGGATAGTCGTTTCGACATACCAGCCCATGGTCTCCACGCCGTCGTCCCCGAAACGGTACGCCTCGGTAATCCGGGGATTGATGGCATCGGGCATGACGAATGCCGGGTCCCGATCGGTTGGAGCGTCGGTGCCGTTTTTCTGCCAAACGTATCCGGTTACGAAGAGCTCTTGGGGGGCCACGAACTTCATGGACTGCAAATAGATTCCAATGGGTATGCGGTGGGGGGAACTCTCGCCCGCCCTGCCGGCGGATTGAGTCGTGAGAAACGCGTCGAGTCCGGAACGATCCACGACGGCAACCCTGTCCACATCATCTTTAACGGGCTGTCGCAAAACGACGTGACGGATCGAGAGCACACCCATCACCATCAGGATTGTGGACATCGCCACCAGTCCCCAAAGCATGGCGTTAGTCGGGTGCCGCTGACGCGCACGGATGCACGCCCACCCGCCCACACCGATGAGTCCGAAAACAGCGCTCACAATGATCCAGATGACGCGTCGCCTCAGGGCTTTGTGGTCGACGGGGATCTCGTCCTTGATGAGAACGACGAACGTGGACCAACCTGACTCGACCACCGGCTCCCACAAGACCCAGGAAGCCTGGCCCGTCAAACGGCTGTTGCGCTCCATCGACCCACGTTCGCCTCGGGTTGCGCTCTCGACAACCGCCCGGAAGGACGGGTCGGAGCGCACCTCGGGCAAATCAAAGAAGCTGACGTGGTCGCGAACCATTGCCGCGCTCGGATAGGCGAGAGGGTAACCCTCCTTGGAAACGATGCCGGCGTAGCCGGTCGGGCCGAGGTCGAGCGCTTGGAGACGTTGACCCACCGATTCCAGCGAGAACGAAAGCCATACGACGCCGGACGCGCCGTTTCCATCACCAGCGCTAGGAAAGGGCGTCGAGTACGTTGCCCTTAACGCTTGCAGTGATGCGTCCCAGACGGGCTCCCGCCAGCCAGCTTCGCCCGCCATCGCCTCGGTGAACCAGGCATGATCGGGGCTCGTGTAGTCGAAGGCATCCTCCAATTGCAGAAGTTCGAGCTTCCCCTCGCGCCTCTCCAAAGACGGTGCGAAGAGCCTCCGCTCTTTGCCACAGGCGAACGGTGCACACGCAATTCCGATGGAGTGGAGATTCGAATTTGCGTCCAGCTCACGCTCCAGCTGTGGGGCTAGCTCGTGAACGACAAAGCGTTCCAAATCGAGACCCGAGGCCAGTTCGTCTGCCATCTTGGCGTACCGCTCGAGCTCCTCATCCAAGTCGTTCGCTGTGTCGACGGTCTGCTGCCGTGCCGCCTCCTTCGCGTCGGACGCGGTAGCCCTTCTTTCGTAAGCGAGATCGAGACCCAGGTACAGACCCATCAGGAGCAAAACGACCCCGCTCACCAGAGATAGCCTGAGTATGTTCTTTTGCATGCGGTGCTCTCGTCGTGTCTTTCGGACGATTACGTCTGACTGCGACTACGTCGGTGTCCCACCGGTCTTCACCAGGCGGCCGTACTCGCGGCCGGCCCAAACCGCCAAACCGAGCCCGGCAGTCAGAACTTCGCCCATCCTTACATCGGAGAAGAGTCGCAGGAATTGATCCAGTAGTCCCCTCGGAGAATCGGTTCCTGAATTAGTATCCATCGCACTTCCTCACTTCTGGTGCTCGACACCTGACATCACAATCTCCGTCTTTCTCATGCGCCTTGCTGCTCGTCGGGCATCGCTCGTTCGATCAGAAGTCGTAGTACATAAGGGCGCTCGCGCGCGTCGTGCCATTGCGGGATCCATTCACATTCGTGCGCTCCGCGTACTCGACCTCGAAACCGAACACGAACTGCTTGTTCAGGAGCGGACGCTTGTAGAAAATATTGGCCAGGACCTTGTAGCCGTCGTTGTAAAGTAGCTCCGGAAAGAAGTCCTTCCGCTCCGAGCTCAGATAGCTGCCGCCAATCGTCGTCGACCACTCCTTGGCCCAGTCGTGCTCGAGCGCGAGAAATCCGGTGAACACATCCACGTTCTCGAACTCGAGCGTGGATGGGTTGTAGGCAACATCGATGTTCGTCCAGGCGTAGTCCGCGAGATAGGATCCCATCCCGGTGCCACCGCTGACACTGAGCTTGATGTGGTTCTCGTCATTCAGTCGATACCTGAAACCCAGGAGACCGCCGTACCCCAGGAGCTTCTGGACCTCGTGGTCAGCATCCTGGAACTGAACTCTGTTCGGACGGAGAAGCCCGACCACGGCGACTTCCGATCGATCGGTTCGGTGACCGACGCGCCCCGCGATGTCGGGTACGACGACCCGGCTCATGGCGCTCCGCGAGGCGGGCTGTATGATCGCGGTCGCTCGATACTCGGCGGAGACCTGATAGTCCCAGTTCTGTCCCGTGTTGTAGTAACGCACCTGAGGGGGACGCACTCCCGCGCCCCCACCGGCCAGGCGGCCGTCCGCGGCCAAGGGCAGAAACGACAGGTTGTTCATCGTCGACCAGGTCTTGCCAATCAGCCAGTGTTTGGACCGCACGAAGAAGTGCCGGATTCGGAACGCCTCGTCGTCCCCCTTCCAATCGACTTCCATCCGGATCAGCAGTGCACTCGAGAACAGCTCGCCCCGCTTTCCCACGAGGGCGTCGAAACCGAAGCGCGACATGTTGACCGTCCAGCTGGAATTGAGACTGGGGAAGTAGTCGTCGCCGCTCGGAATCGTGGGCGGGACGAGATCGTATGGGTGGAAGGTGGGCGTATCGTCGAGGACGGCGAGCGCACGAATCGATCCGAATATGCGGAGCGCGTTGCGCGCATCATGCGAGTGGATGAAGAACCCCGCTTCATCGGGGATATCGAGGGGGTGTACTTCGGACGAACCGGTCAGTTCGTGATGGACCTGCTGTCCCTGAATGCGGACGGATTGCGCACAGTCATCCCAATCATCGCCGCACCCCGGAAAATGTCTCAAATCCGAGAGGGTTGATCTGACGCTCAGGCTTTGCCCCTGGAACTCAGCTCGCTCGTAGAGGAGGACGGTCCACCCGGGAGGCACTTCGATCGATGAGATGCATTGGCTAAAGCTTCCGCCCGCCGCGCCGCACGGGCCTTGGATATCGGCCAGGTTGCTGACGTCGGCGTCGAGGACGAGAGACTCGCCGCCGAAATCGCCTTGCTCGTAAACCACGACGCCACCTTCGTTCGACCCGTTGTCGTCAGCCCTACCGGTACTCGCCAGAAGCACCAGCGAAAGCGGAAGACAGCGCCTCAGCCTGCTCCAGTAAGCCACCATCAGCATCGCTCAGGATCGGTGGCGCTGCCGCCATGGCCACCTGCCGGTCATTTCGAGCACCGTCGACCAGCCGAGGGCGGTACGAATGGCCACCATGATCGCTAGCTGGCTCATGCCGTCCACCGTCGGTTCGAGCGTGACCGTCTTAATAATGGTAGCGGCGACGAGAACCTCGAGGCCGGCCAAGATCACCCGCCCGAGAGACTGCCGATAGCCCTCCCCGGCAGAAACAACATCCATTCGCCGGGACGCGTGAAACCAGCGCACGGTGACGATGACGAATCCGAGCACCAACGCCGCCGCGCCGACGATCTCGAGAGACTGCGTCAGCAATCCGAGCCATCGAGCGGCTTCTTCAGGCATTCCTGTCTGCCTCGATGGGCTCTTGCCAGGGCCAGCGACCCTCGATCTGCAGGGACAACGTCCAGCTCGTTACCGTGCGGATGGCGACGAGAAACGCCAGGACCACCAGGGATCGATACGACGGGGTCACGGTGATCGTCTTCACGACGACCGCGACGACGAGGATCTCGAGTCCCAACGTCAGAATGCGGGCGAGCTCGATCTTGAGCCGCAGGAAGTTTTGCTCCGCCGTCAGCTCGCGAATCCCGAGCACGTATCGCCCGGTGGACACGACGAAACCGATGACGATCACCGCAAGCGCGAAATAGGTGATCGCCAAACCGGCACTTTCCACAAACTCCAAGATTCGTTCAAGCATCTCGGCTTTTCATTCCCAATGCCGGTTGTCAGCCGATGATTCTCATGATCGACCCGACCTCCAGTGCGATTCCACCGTAGATCCAAGTGATTCCGATCCCGAGCTTGATGACCGAGAGAACGACGCCCACCACCTGCAGGAATTGAGGCCTCAATACTTTCAGGATTGCACCGGCAAAGAGCATGCCGACGTAATCCGACGCCATAAGGATCGTGATCATTCCCACGATCAGATACTCATTCACGTCGATTCGCGTTCCGATGATCATCAGGAGGAGTACCACCGCGATACCGTGGGGGGGCAGAATCGTCGGAAACGTGAGCGGTGAGATCGCCATGGAGAGGGCAGGCTTCTCAGATAGTGGTTCCCCGCTCGGCTTGTCGCCGTACACGGTGAGAATACTTCTTGACGCCACGATCGCGAGGATGAGGCCGGCTGCTGTCAGCAAGGCGTTGAGAGAAACCCGATAGTTGGCCAGCATTCCCTGGCCGACGATGGCCACCGCTACGATCGTAGCGGTGGATATCCAGAAGCCGCGAAATGCCAACCCGTTCTTCAGCTTGGTGTCAGCGCCCGCGGTCAGCTTGGCAAATGCCGGAATGACTCCAAGCGGACCAATGGACAAGAACAGGATGACGAAGACGTTTTTGAGCGAAGGGCCGCCGAAAAAATCGAATTTTTGTTGGAGCAAATCGATCTGCTGATCGTATTGATCCGCAGCTTGCATGGCAGACACGGTGACAGCAGTTAGACCAATCATGCCCGCCACGAACACTATCCGCCGGAACAACCTTGGAATCTTTCTCATCGCGGCTCCTGAGGTGTGGAAAATGGGTTAGCGACGCGCATCACAAGGCGATCCGAAACTTGAGCTGAGGGATGGCAATGAAATCGTGATCTTGATTCAAGGCCGGATTGAAAACCAGATGTACTCCGGGCGTTATCCAAATGTTCTGGGTCAGCAATATTCTCCAGTACGCTTCCAATCCATATTGATTGCGTACCGCGCCGTCAAAGATCTCTTCGATGGGGTTCATGTAGAGCAGGCTGACGCCCCACCCACCCTTCATGTTGGCCGGATTTAGGTAGGCAACCCCGGCGGTCGCGACATGATCCGAAAGAGTGCCGGTGACGCCACCTCCTTCGGCAGTGTTGAAGGTATAGCTTCCATATCCAACCCAGTGATCCCACTGCTTTTCGCCACCAAACCTGAATCCGCCTCCAGCCTTGTTCGGCAATGTGTCGGGAGAGCGAGTGCTCCTCTCATCGGCGTAAAACACAAGAAGATGCAGGTGGTCATAGTCGTCCTTGGCCCGCTCCCGGTTGTAACCCACCTCGAGACCGTAGAAGAACTCGCCCCGGCCAACCGTTGACCAATCGAAACCCTGGAGATTCGGGTCGCCATTCATGTCGTTGAGCGACCCGGCAATATAGAGTCCGGACTCCTTATCTGGCCACAATTTGAAGCCAGCGCCGAAACCGAAGGTCGGATAAGGCACGGTTGGATGAAATGCCCAGGGGCCGGTTGTAAACGAGACCCTCTCATCCTTGAATCGGAACGGATTGAGTAACGTGGTGACGACCTGGTTACCCACTCGAACCATCAACTGGCTTTGTCCCGGACTCAACTTCTGCTCCCAATAGAGATTCTCGATGGCGAACGACCATGATGTGAACCCGACGTTCGTCGTGAGGCTGCCTACATCGGCAGCGCCGAAGTTCGAAGGCACGGCATTGTTCCCTACCGCCGCACGGTCGAACATGCTGAAGACGAGTGTGCCTTCGTTATCCTCGCCCTTGTTGAGTGCCGACCACTTGGTCATGAATCCCCACCAATGGCCCAAAGCGGTGTCATAAGTGGCATTCGGTGCCACATCAGAGGCGTATTGCCCCAACATCTGATAGCTGACTCCGAACCGCAGACCGGTCTTGTCGTAGACGTCATCCTTGAAATCGAACCAGGACTGGGGCGCACCGTAAGGAATGACAGCTCCAGGGGTCGGAGCAATGTCCGCGAGCACATTTCCAGCCTCAATCGGATTCGTGTCGCGCTGCTGCGCCATGCTCTCCCCCGCGACCATCGCGTGAAGTGCACAGGCAATCAGTATTCTCCACAAAACTTTGCGTCGCTTTGTCACCAAGCTTCTCCCTACCAAAGTTCGCCTGACGTGTTGGGCATCCGATTATCTGAGCCTCCCAACAGGCGTGTCGGTCAGCGACGACGGGGTCAGCCGACCTCGACCGTCCCATCCTCGTGGATTGTGATCGGATCGCCCATCTGGACCGTCTCCAGGAATTCGTCGCCTAGCATGTCGATCGTCACGATGCGCTGGTCCTTCCAGAGGTCCGCCATCAGGACACCGGCGGCGGCCAGCGTGTCGATCGGCTTCGAGAACAGCAAGGCCTCGGGGCCGACACCAATCGCCTTCATCCCCATCAGGCACATACCGCCCATGGTCGAGCCGACCGTGGTGCAGGTACAGAGAATCATGCCCGTGAGGTCCTTGCCGTACAGCTCCTTGTTGCTCGAGTCGGTGCAGGGCGCGGCGTCGGTTCTGGCTGCGAACATGTTCTCTTGGTACGACCCGCTCGTGTTGAACGGATGCCGGGACACCGTCGCGGTGCCGCTCAGTTCGCCCGGCAGGACCACGCGGCCGCGAAACGTCTTCTTGCTCATCGCTATCTCCTTTTGCCAAGCAGTGGCTTGGCGGTCTCATTAGTCGTCGTCCGAGTCGTTCTCAGTACGGCACCTTTCCGGTCACCGCGATCTGGACGAGATCGTCGTCGTCGTAGAGCCGCAGTCTCGTGTAGAAGCGACCCTTGTTGGAGTTGGTCACGCCCCGGTCGATGTCCGCCATGCCCTTCAGGCCCTGGTACGCGGGCGTGCAGATGTTCACGAACTGGGCGCCGGCGCGCATCATGTCCCGGTACATGATGGGATGCTCGTCCAGCAGCTTGTCTCTCACCACGACGGGTTGGGCCATGACGACCGGGATAGCGAATTTCTCCTGCCCGGCTTTCTTCAGCGCGCCGGTGAAGTTCTCGCTCCAAGACACCATCTCTTGGTACGTGTTGTGCGGGCATCCGATGTAGACCGCGGTCGGATCGCCTTTCGGGTCTTTCCATAGGTTTTGAAAGCCGTCGCGAACGCGCTTGTACTCGGAGTCGTCGATCACGTAGGTCTGGTGGTCGTCCACCAGCAGATCGCGCCCCTGCTCGAGCGCTTCGGGCGTGACGTTCTCCACGTGATACAGTCCGACGGCCCCACTCGAGGCGGTGGCCGAGCCCATGGCCTTCAGCTTGCCCATAGCGACCAGGTCGGGCTTCCCGTTCTCCATACCGATCCAATGGTCGATGCCGGTGATGTAGGGGATCTGCTCCACTACCTTCGTGCCGATCGCGCCACCCAGAGCACCCCAGTGCGGCTCCTCGGACAGCTTGACCTCGATGTGCCACTTGGCCTTGCGGCCTTCGTCGGTCAACACACCGAAGACCGGCACCTTCCCGGCGATGGCGCACAGGACTTCCATTCCGGTCGCCATACGATTGACGCGAATACCCAGGACGGAGTTGCCGTAGTTCACGGCCGAGGACTCGGCCCAGGTCACCACCGTGCCCGGCTCGGCAGTGTTGCCGACCTCGGGCAGGTAGCACGCACAGCTCCAATTGTTCAGCGGCACGGCGCCGAGGCGGGTGTGCACCTGGATCAGGCGGCCCTGCAGCGGAAAGCTCTCGAGCTGCATGGACCGCTTCACCGGGTCTTGCCCGACGGTGTAGAGGTCGAGGGCCATCGGGTTGACGGTGTACGGTGCGAAGGCCTTGAGGCCGGCATCGGCTATCTCCTCGAACATCTCGAGAACCGGTGCTACCCAGGGCCCGCCCGTGTAGAGGGACGTGTGGGGCGCTCCGCCGCAATCGGCGAGCCGCTCGGCTCCGAAGAGCTCGCCGTGCATGACGATCGTCTTGAGCACCTTGGCCATCACCGGCCCTTTGCTGCCGCCGAGGATTGCCTGCTCCTCCTCGGTCAGGGTCATCTTGTGGGGCTTGTCGGGGTCGTGCTCCTTCGGACCGGCATCGGAGCCCGTGCCCGTAAGGTTGTCCGCGATGGGCTTGCCCTCGTGGTCGATCCCGAACTGGTCGCACTGGACGACGTCGTACGCGCCTGGATCGGACTTCTTGTCGGGCATAACTTGATTCGTCATCACGCTCTCCTTTCTCTTGAATTCACACTAGGTATCCGCGGATACGTTCTTTGCTACCGGCGCGCCTCACATGAAACTCCAGCCGCCGTCGATTGGAAAAAACTGGCCGATCTGGCCGGTGGACTTGCCGTCAATCAATGTGGCCACGAAATACGCGGCATCCGCGGGCTCAATGAGCCTGTGGATCGGCATCGCGTCGCCCACCGCCTTGCGCTTGGCCGGGTCCTTGTCGGCGCCCACCATGTGGAGAAAGCTCGGATAGGCCATCCCGTAGGTTCCGGTGCCGTTGACGGTGACCCCGTGCGGCGCGACCTCCAGCCCGGTGGCGCGAATGAGCGCGTTGGCTCCCGCGCGCGTCGCACAGTAGAGGGCGACGTCGGGCTGCGGCCTCATGGCGCCGGCGCTCGTGTTGATCACGACCTGTCCCGATTTCTGCGCGACGAGAGGGGGCAGCAGCGCCTTCAGCGCGTAGAACACGGACTTGAGGTTTCCCTCATACACAGTTTCGAGATCCTTGTCCTCCGCGGTGAGGACGCTGGCGTTGACGTGGGTTCCGGTCCGGGCACAGGCGGAATCGAAGCCGCCGAAGGCCTCCTGGGCGCGGTCGACCAGCTTCTGGATCGTGTCGGGTTTGGTTTGGTCCTCGGTGTCCGGCACCACCTCGACCTTCGCCCCGAGCTCGCGCAGCTCCTTTACCAACTCCTCGTCCCGGGCATCGCCGAGGACCAGGTCATGATCCCGACGCACCATCTCGCGGGCCAGGGCCGGCATCATGTGGTTCCAGGAGTCGAAAAGAATGGTGACGCGACGACTTCTTGTCTTGCTCATGGGTTACACCTTTCTTGTTTCATCGTTTGAATCCTTGGTCGACATTCATCTCAGAACCGCAAGCTCACACCGCCGGAGAGCTCGAACTGGTTCGCGTACTGAGGGTCGCTAAGGAGCCAGCATCCGTAGAAGCCGCACCAATATCCCCCCGGATCGCTCTTGATGTAGGTCGGCGTCCACCGTCCCATCAGCGAAATGCCAAAGCTGGGTGCGGGATAGAACTTGAGCCCTGCGCCCCACGTGCTCGAGAACTTGATCTCGTTGTCGACGTCGACGCCCATTGCGTCGTCGCCGGGCGAGTAGCTCGTCGCCCCGAGCCCTCCCATGAGGAAGGGGCGCATCGACGCGTCCTCATCGCCAAAGTTGTAGGTGAAGACCCCGTGGTAGTTGTAAACGGACATGTCGACGAGGTCTCGGGCGTTCGTTCCCTCGCTGGCGAGCGCGCTGTCCTGGCGGCTAACGAGAAACCCAACCTCCATGTTCTCGTTGACGTAATAGCCGAAGCTCACACCGAAGGAATAACCATCTTTCACATCGACCGCGGTGAGAACTTCTCCGCCGACCTGGATGGGCTGGACGCTCACACCGTCGCTGAAGCTGTATCCAAAGAACGGGTTGATCTCGACGCGCTTGTCTTGGGAAAAGCTCAACTGCGCCGACGTGAGCAACGCGCTCAGGAGGAGCGCCACGTTGTACAAAGCCTTTTTCTGCATCTTTCTTCTCCTCCGCTACTTGACGGTGATCATGACCGCTGCGGTGTAAGTGATATCCACGCGGTCGCCCACGTTGACGCCTTCGAGATTCTTCTTGTCGGCGATTTTGAAGCTCATCGTGCGACCGTTCTCGGTTTCGACAGTCACCGAGGGCGCACCAGGGTCCATCGCCTTGACGGTCACCGTCGCCGTGAGTTGCTCGGACAGGGTGGCCGATGGCTTGGGGCCGGTGCCACGCACGATGCTCGGCCCTCCCGAGCGCGCCGGTGCAGATTCTCCCGGCTTCCGAATTCGAGAAACGAGGGACTCGTAGTAGCGGAACGTGAGCTCGTCCCCCACCTTCAGCTCGTCGAACCGCTTCACCTCGGGCCCGGCGTAGATTTCTTCGGTTTCACCATCCTCGTCCTCGAGCGTGATCACGCGCAAATCGTGGTCGATCGACGCGATCTCAGCCGTCAACTCGACGACTTCGCCCTGCACCACCGGCTCTTGGGCATGGGCGAAGATGGTTGCCGCTGCGAAGACCATCGTTAGGGTTCTCAACACGTCTCTTTCTCCTTCCCGTCGAGCCGTCGGTGATGGCCCGCTGCTATTCTTTTTACATCGTGCGGACCTGGCGTTCTTACGATTTCCCGCCAACTTCGGATTGCGAAGGCTGAGAGAAAGAGCGCTCCCCAGTGAATGGCGGGATCTCGTAAGAGATGGCTTCACGAATGGAGGTAGATTCGCCTCTAGGGGAAGAGGACGAAATGAGTGAAACTGTGAGCCATCCTGGCGGAGACTCTTGCGTCAGCGAGGTCCGAGAGCTCGTCCGCTCACTTCTGACCGAAGGCTATCCGACGGTCGCACGTACCGCTGCGGCGCTGGGCATGAGCGCGCGTACGCTACAGCGCCGACTTCATGCTGCCGGCGTCAGCTACCGTGATCTCGTTGCCGACGCTCGTCTCGACGTGGCGCGCACGCTCCTCGAGGAAACGGCCCTGCCGTTGCAGGACATCGCCAAAGTCCTGGGCTTTTCGAGGCCGGCCAGCCTGAGCCGGCTCGTTGCCCGCAGGACAGGAAAACCACCGCGGAAGATTCGCCGAGAGTCCGGACGATACTTGCGAACGCCTCAGCACGGGGGCGGCCCGTCGTCTTGAGTCGTCGTTGCCTCCGCTCGAAGGCGTGTCGATCGAAGCGTCCTCTGTAACGGTGTCGTGACGGCGTTGTGGCCGGTCTCGTCTAGTCGCACAGCCTCGCGAAATTCCCTGGGGCTCACACCCGCAACCCGGCGAAACATCCGTGCGAAGTGACCGGCATCGTCGAATCCGATGGAAAGCGCGACTTCGATGATCTTCGCATCGGTCTCTCGCAACAGCTCAGCGGCTAGGGTGAAACGCATTTCGTCCACGATCGTGCCATAGGTGAGGCCGCGGGACGAAAGCTGTCGGACCAAGGTACGCTCCGAAATGCCGATCAACGACGAAGCAGCGCGCGCGGAAAGATAGCCGTCTGGCAAATAGGCTTTGAGCACCGCGACGAGCGTGTCGACATAGTCGAACCGATCCGTCATGACCAATGAATCGCTTTTCCTGGCGGGGTCGATGCGGGACCGGGGCGCTCTCAAGTGGAGGCAGCAACGCGGTACGGCAACGTAACCCATAGGTCGGTTTGCGAGGATTCGGCAACCTGGGAACAGTTCCTGAAGCCCGTTCGGGAGCGTCGACGCTTCGATGCCTATCTCGGGCGGCATCCAGTTCCGACCGAGGAAGTGTCGAACCAAGTCGACCACGACCGGGAGCTGGTAGGCCTGTGAAACGTCATACCCGGGGGCTTTCTTGAGGTCAGGCTCGAGGTAATAGGAATAGAACAAGATGTCGTCGTGCCGGTCAACGATACCCATCTCGAGATGAGAAGCTTCGGAGCGTACGTAGTCCACCAGTCTCTTGAGGGCCAGGTAGAGGGTCGTCGCGTTCTCCAACTTCCGCAGGAGTTTCCTGCTCAGGTTGTGGTCACCGACGAAGCGGCCGACAAGCCAGCCCGTCATGGCGTCTTCTTGCCGGGCGGCGGCGTCGAACATCGACCAAACCCGCAATAGCGGCACGAACGCGTTCGGGTCGTCGCAATTCACGGGCAAGCCATGGTTGCGGAAAAGACGCTCGCCGGAAGCCCCGTGGTGCTCTAGAAAGCTGCGAAAGGCCCACGCGTGAGAAATTCGCACGAGGTGTGGCGGCGTGTTCCGTGTCGAAAGACTCATTCTTGTTTACCTATGACCCGAAGCGGCAACGTCCATGACGACTGCGGTGACGTAACAGAGCGCAAAACCAGGAATCAGGCAATACGTCCCCCCTTTGTGCAATTCGCGTTCCAGCGCTTGGGGCTTCTCCGGACCGGCCTTGACACGTGCGATTGGGTCGATTGGCACGACGACTGGGCAAATGGCGCAAAAAGGTAAATCGGCACCTTCCGTTGCCGGGCTTCCGCCGGGGAAGCTCGCATCGTCGCCGAGAACCCAAATCTCATTCCCGTGGTGGCGTAGAAAGGCAAGACGACGTCGGCTAGCGTGCGACAGTTTCTCGAGAGAGGAGGTGCGCTATGCTTGCGATTCCGCTCGTACGTGCCCTCTGGGCATATCCGTTTTTCGACTTTCTCGAAGATCGAGGCGCGCGTGTGGACGCCTACCTGGAAGCCGCGGGGCTGCCGAACGACATTCGGGCGGTCCCGGAACGTCCTCTTCCGGCACGAGAGCTCTATCGGTGGATTGGCGCGCTCGCGAGGGAGGTCGATGTGGCGGACATCGGTCTCGAGGTTGGCGAGAAGACCGATTTCTCGAGACACGTTGGACTCGGCGACGTTGCGACGACGGCACCGACGCTAGCGGCGGCCATCGAGACGGCGATCCAGTGGATGCCCACCGTGCACTCGAGCAAGCGGCTGTCCCTCACCGTCGCTGAGGCCGAGGCCAAACTATCGACGCGGAACCACGGTGCCCCGCCTGAGCCATCGGACGACCACTTCACCCTATGGCTGATGATCGCCTTGCTCCGAATGGCTGCAGGCCCCACCTGGCTTCCAGACGTCGTCAGCCTCGAGAGCAGCGCTTCTGGGACGACAGGCCGCATCTGCACCAGGCAAGGACACATCCGCAAGAACGCGGCCGTGACCTCGGTCCGTTTTCCGGCGGAGCTCTTACACCGTCCGCTGCCGCACGGCTCGACCGCGACGCGCTACCAGACACGGATTCGTCCGAAGCCGTTGCCCACGGAAATGGACGTGTGTCTTCAATCGGTAGTCGAGCTGCTACTCCCCGCAGGCCGCGCGGACCTCTATCATGTCGCCCGGACTCTAGGCGTGAGTTCTCGCACCCTGCAGCGACGCCTTCGGGCCCACGGGTATTGCTTCTCCAGTCTTCTCGAGCGAGCCCGGTTTTCGCTCGCGCGCAAGCTTCTCGACAATCCGTCCCGCAAGGTGATCGACGTGGCATTCGAATTGGGCTACTCGGCCCACCCCCATTTCACATCGGCATTTCACCGTTGGACGGGCGTGAGTCCTCGAGTCTTCCGACAAGTACATTGTCAGCACGAGTTCACGGACGATCCGGAGATGGCCCTAGAAACCACCGTGTGAATGAGCCCGAAGGGTGTGCGCCGACCGCCTGTGCGCTATCGCCTTGTTTTACGTTTCTCGGAACGAACTGGACATCAGTCGTGTGTCGTATCTAGAAATGGAAGGGATAGCCGTAGGCATGTTGGGTCGGCTCCCCAACGCGCGGTCACTAGATTCTCTGTTGTTCGTCAATAGCTGCGATGTTCGCTCGTAGTGGTGTGACCTCTCTTGCCGGCCATCGAAACTTGAACGAATGCCTCAGCTCTTCTAGCAAAGGCGCTTGGAGGCATTCGGTCGAGAGAACTATGCTGACGGCACTCGTTGACCCAAAAGGCGGATACAGGGGCTTGTGAGGAGGGCAGCTCGCAGAGCGAATCTGGCAAACGGGTGAGTCCATATCCTTCGTCATACGTTTTGCTCGCACCTTGCGATGAAAGGAGTACCGGCTAGATCGATCCAAGAGTGGGCTGGGCTCGCCGATCTAACAACGACCCAGCGGTATGTGCATCTGAGCCCGGCGGCGATTGAGGTGGCGATCCGGATCCTAGAACGGCCTGCTGGAAACGCTCCTGGTTTTGGAGACATTGTGGAGACGGTTGCAGTAGGAAAGATAATTCGTAGAACTGGGAGGGCAGCGGCCGCGTCCATCGAGACCGCCGCCTCCGATGTTGCAGCACTGCTCTACGGGGCTGTGGGTCCTTTGTCCACGAGTTCTTTTACGAGTTCTACCGGTATGTGCGTCGACACGATGATGAGGGTCGAAGCAAACGCTACCGCTAACCCAACCCCGAGAAACATTGCTGTGCATAGCAACGCGCGACGTGGCTCCGTCCGAACCCACACCCACGCGAAGCCCGCTAGCAGGAAGCCTCCTGCTCCTACTAGCAACACGAAGGGCATAGCCAGCGGAAGCAACCGGACGAACCAATTCGACATGGTAACGCTGAGTCTCGCCAGCAAGGAGAGCTGCCCGCCACCTGTTACGATGAGTATGGCTTGAACGGCCGGGTGCCTCCACAGTAGCCAACTCAGAAACAAGACGGAGCCAATACAGAGGATTGCCGCCATTACGAGCACGACGCGATCTGGCACGATGCGGTCCGCCCCGGTGACCTCAGCACGTCTCTTATTCATGACTCGACCCTGCCCTTCTCGAAACTCCTCATGGGCGCGTCCGCCGATGAGTCGTGCTACCTAACTCGCACGCTACCACGCCAGCGCCAGATCATTCAAAACGAGGATTTCCGCGTCTTTCCTCTGGAATCCGTCGTCTCATGAAAGAGGCGCAACCGTGCCTGGTCAGACCCGAGCTGGGCCAACGAACAGGAAAGAAAGCCGAGCGCGGTTTATTGCCGCTCCGGCTCGGCGATTGGATCGTCGTTCTTCAGCGCCTCGAGCACTTCTGAAACTCAATCTTGAAGCTGTCCGTCCGTTCAGCTCGATGAGTCGGGGATGTCGGGTCCGCGAGTGTTCTGCGCAACGTCGCTGCCGCGTTCAGCGTCGACCGCCTTCCAGCGTTCGATGTTGCGTAGGCTGGTGAGACGGATCGGGAACAGCCTTATCAATTCTTGATGGGACTTCGCACTCTCGGGTTTGCTCCATTCGCTCTTCATGCTCGCTTTGAACAGGACCAGGAGGGCAATGTTTGGCGATGAAGGGCGTACCGGCAAGGGCGATTCAAGAGCTAAGCAGGACACGCTGACCTGACGGTGACCTAAGTACATACACGTAAGCCCGGCCGCGGTGGAGGAGGCGATTCGGGTTCTGGAGCAGCCTCAGAAAAACGTCTCTGGTTTTGGAGACATTGTGGAGACGGTTCCAGTGGAAAAGGTTATTCGTAGAACTGGAAGGGCTTGGTTGGTGGCGGGGGCGGGATTTGAACCCGCGACCTTTGGGTTATGAGCCCAACGAGCTACCGGACTGCTCCACCCCGCGTCAACGAAGGACGCGTATTATGCTCATAACCAACCGAGGTGTCAAGACTTTGGAAGCGCTCGTTCGAGAAAGTCGGCGATCGCGGAGGCGATGCCGGGCTTCGTCACGTGCTGCCTCGGCTTGGTGCCGTTCGTACATATCCACGCGATCTGCTCGCCGTCCGGTCCCGTCTCTTCGCCGCGGTTCGCAACGACGGCGAGGTGCCCTTGGTCGAGGCGGCTTTGTGCGATTCCCATCAGCTCATCGTGCGTGATGTTCTCCTGGTACTTGAACGAGATCATCGGGATGTCGGGGAAGCGCTCGCGCACGAGGCCGATCACCTTCTCGGTGGGCACGAGGTCGATGCTCTGAAGCGCGCCGCCGGACGGAATCTTGCCTTCGGCAACGGCCTTCGGCTTGTAGTCGGCGACCGCCGCCGAGTAGATGCCCGCCGCGTAGTCGGCGGAGCCGAGTGTTTCGAGCACTGCGTCCCGGTACTCATCGAAGGTGCGCGTGCGGGTGCACTCGACATAGCTCGGAGCGGAGCGTCCGGTTTTTCCGAGAACGAAATGCGCCTTCGCTCCTCGGAGCGTTAGCTCCGTCGCGATGGCAATCCCGAGCTTGCCGGTGAAGCGGTTGGTGATGATACGCACGTTGTCGATCGGAACCGGAGTTGGGCCACCGGTCACGAGGATCCGCTGGTCTTTGAGTGGCGAGTCGCTGAGCTCCGCGCACACTTCCGCGACGAGCGTTTCGGTCGCGGGGATGTTGTGCTTGCCGTAATCCTCACGCGGCGGCACGATGCGAACGCCCATGAGGTTCAGCTTTTCGAGAGATTCCGTGAGAATCGAGGTGTGCATGTCGCCATGCATCGTCGGGGCGATGAGCACGTGCGACTCGCCCCGGGCCATACGGCCGAGCGCGGTCGCGAGGGTTGCCGTCAACACGCCGTCGCCGATTCCGAGTGCCACCTTATTAATAGTGTTGTAGGTCGCGGGCGCGACGAGGTAGGCGTCGAAGCGCGCGTCATCGTTGAGGTGCTCGGCGGACGCACTGAGGCGTGAGATGACCGGATGGGTCGTCGACCACTCGAGCGCGTCTTCTGTCGTATAACGGAGCGCCTCGCGCGAGCAGTAGGCGACGACGTCGGCGCCTTGTTTTCGGAGGGCCCGCGCGATGGTCGGTGCTTTGAAGGCGGCGATCCCTCCAGAGACCATGAGGGCGATGCGTTTGCCTTCGAGGTGCCGCCCAAACGGGCGGACGTCGTGGTCACCGAGCTCGGATCGAGGGGGAGGCGAGAGGTCCCAGTCTTTCATACCGCCTCAAAGTGTACGGCGTTTAGCTCTGGTTATCCACGTCCATGGCAGCCGGCTCTTCCGGGCCCTCAGGCGGGCGATAGATCTCGGATGCGAGTCCTTCGAGCTTGCGGGCTTCTTCGTCCGTCTCGGCCAGAAAGGCGACACCTACCTGGTAGCGACCGTAGTCGCCCGACTCTTCGGCCTCTTCGAGACGCACGACTTTGCCGCGGAGCATGATGCTCGACTCGTTCTGAGGAAGGTGGACGTCGATTTCGAGCTCCGTGCCAATCTGGAAGGGATGGCGCGATTCGAGTAGCGCGCCGTTTCTGGACAGGTTACGCGTCTCGGTCCGGAGCTCACCGCGGTCGTCTCGGTTGGGCTCACGAAAGACGAGGACGTTGCGCGCGTCGAGCCTTGGGGAGCGTCGCTTCTCGTCCGCGTGGAGGGTGATCTGGTTCTTGCCGTCGTGTTTCGAACGGTAGAGAGCCTTGTCGGCCATCCGCACGAGGCCTTCCGCGGAGTTCGAGTCCGTCGGGTAGATGGCGATGCCGCCGCTCACCGAAAGGTCGACCCGCGAATCGCCGACGGTCTCGATATCGAACATCTCGCTTATGTCGATCCGAATGCGCTCGGACACGATGAATGCGCCGGCGCGGCTCGTCTCCGGAAGGATGATCGCGAACTCTTCACCCCCGTAGCGACAGGCGACGTCGATCTCTCGCACGCTTTCGCGGATGACATTGCTCGTGAGATGGAGCGCCTCGTCGCCGACGACGTGGCCGTGGTCGTCGTTGACACGCTTGAAGTCATCGACGTCCATCATGACGAGGGAGAAAGCCAAGCCGTAGCGCCGAGCGCGTTTGAGCTCTCGCCTGAGGCTAGCGTCGAAGAACTGGCGGTTGTAGAGGCCCGTCAGTCCATCCGTGATCGCGCTCCGCTCGTTGGCGAGAAACGTCGACATCTCGATGATCTTGGGAATGCGGATCTCTTGCTTGAGATTCTGAAAATAGTCGAGTGCCGCGACCTGAAGCGACACGGTACGATCGAGGCGCTCGCTCAGAAACTGTCGATGGGAGCTAATCGCCTCCCAGTGCTCGCGCGCATCGGCTTCCGGATATTCGAGCTGCGTTAGCAGGCGCAGTAGCGGAGCATGGTTATCCGGCTCGGATTCCAGTAGCTTGCGAAGGGCTGGCTCATCACCCTTACTAGCTTTCTCCAACAGCTGTAGCAGCTGCTGGCCAGCGCTCCGCCCCCGTGTCGGCAGCACAGACATGATGTCTCCCAATCAGAAAATTGTCTTAAGCAGAATCCATGTTTTCAATGCGTTGGGGACTTTCGTCCTGAAAAACTAGCCAGATTTTAAGTATTTCCTCAATCGTACCAGAGCCGGCGCCGGGCTTCAAACTGCAGCCGGTCGTATGCTATTTGGTCTCGAAGAGAAGCTCTAGAAGGCTGACGTGGAAGACTTTCTTCTGGTGCGCCGGCTGGAGATACAGAATCACCGGAACCAAGGCGGTGACGTGATAGATCGCCACGCTGACGAACAAAGGGGTGACCGTCATCGGGACCCCGCCGTCGTACGTCAGGTAGATCGAGCCCGAGATCGCGTAGGTTCCAAGGATCAAGTAGCCATATACGAGGGCTCCTAGCCTTCCGACCGCAGTGAATCTCCAGATCAGAAAGGCGAGAAGCAAGTAAATCAACGGATGCACGCCGAGCTCCCAAACGGAGTGGTCGGCCAACGGGTTCAGAGACAGGGGGCCGTCCCATTCGCGCACCTTCTGGATCGTCTCGAGGGCTCCCGCGACGACGAAATAGAGTGACACGAGATACACCCCGAATGGTCGGTCCGGCTTTTCTAGTGGAGACATCGGCGCTTTCCAAACATTATAAAGCACGCGCTCTCGACGGGCTGTGGGGTGTATACTCGGTGCTAATAGCGCCTAGCGGAGTCGACCTATCGAGAGACGAGGTTTCCATTGAGCCCTTTGAGCGCGCTCTTGCTCGCCGCGGGGCTTCGAACGCTCGTCCTGCCGTTCGAGAACGCCGCGGAGGAAAGCTCCCACGACTGGAAGGGGAGCGCGTTCGAAGAGGCGATCGCGTCCCAGTTCGATGCGGCGGGCTACGACGTCATCGACCCGGTCGCGCGCAACCGTGCCTTCGCAGAGCTAGGGTTTTCTCCCAGCGAGCCCGTGAGCCGCGCTACGGCGATTACGCTCGGCCGGCGTCTCGCGGCGCAACGGCTCGTCCTCGGCGCGTTCAGGGTCTCGGATTGGCGCATCGATGTCGAGGCTCGTGTGATCGACCTCGAGCGGGGTGTCATCGTCGGCATCGTGCATGACTTCGCATCCGCCGACGCTTTACTCCTCCTGTCGAATCAAGTCGCGAAGAACGTGTTCCGGCTCGAGCGGGACGATGTGCCGCCGGGTTTTCGCCGGCACGCGGAGCGCCGGCTGACGATCCCACCGGGAGCCCTCGAGGCGAGTGCGCGCGCCAGGCTTAGCAGTGATGCCTCGAATCAGTTGCGTCTGCTCTCGCACGCGCTCTCGCGCGAGCCAAGTTATCTGGAGGCGCGGCTTCTTTATGGCCGGCTTCTCATCGCTGAGAACAAGCCTCGTGACGCTATTGACGTCCTCGTGGCCGCGGGCGCGGACGTGGCGAATCATGCGCCTACCTACTTCGAGCTCGGACGGGCGTACCTCCAGATCGGAGAGCCCGGCTCGGCGGAGACCGTATTCGCGAATCTCATTGCCATTGGTCACGATCAGGGGGCGGCGTCCAACAACCTGGGCGTGGCGCTCGCGAGACAAGACCGCTTCGACGACGCGGCCGAGGCGTTCTTGCGCGCTACGAACAAGGATCCTACGGTCGCGGTCTATGCGTTCAACCAGGCCTTTTGTTTGTGGCGGTCAGGGGATGACGCGGAATCGATGCGGGTACTGAAGAGCGCTCACAAGAGAGCGCCGTACGACGGCGAGCTTCAGTTCCTCAGGTGGAAAGTCGCCGCGTATCGCTCGGAGGACGACGAAGCCCGCTATGCTCGCACGGCGGCTCTCGTGCTTTCGCCGCAGCTTCTCAACGTTGACTTGAACGGCGTCGACCCTTGGGTTCGTCCGGTGTCGCGGGAGGACCCGGCGGAACGCGCCGAGCTTCGCCACGACGTGGCCGAGGGCGAGGACGTCGTTGCGCTCGTCGAGCTGTTCGACGTGTGGGAGCTCCGCGCTCGAGGGCGGTCGGCGGATGCCATCCAGCTCTTGAGAAAGAGCTTGTACCGGAACCCCGGTGCCATGGCGGTTCGACGAGAGCTGGTCGAGCTCCTTCGCGAGTCCGGCGAGCTCGAGCAAGCGGTCCGAGAGCTTCACATGGTGCTGTGGTCAGACCCTTCTGCGGATGCGCATGCCGAGCTCGCGGAGATCTATCTCGAGCTCGGCGACACCGCTCGAGCGAAGGGTGAGGTCGACAAGGCTCTGAGCATCGACCCGCTCCATGACGGGGCTCGCGAGCTGGACGTCGAGCTGACGCCTCCTTCCTCCTGACGCGATTAGGGAGTGTCGGATCGGCTGGGATAGGATGGAGTCGTGATGAGGAAAATCGTTCACTGCGCCGTAGGGCTAGCGTTCGCCTCCGTGATTTACGCGAGCGATAGTCTCGAGGAAAAGTTCCTAGAGGTTCAAGATCGCTACGAGAATGGCTCGGAAGCGCCCAAGGATTTCGAAATCGACGAGACCGAAGCCAACGTCTACCTTCGACAAGAAGGGGGGCAGCAGCTGCCGGAGGGCGTCGAGAGTCCGTGGATCAAGTTCGACGACAGCCTCGCCGTCGTGGGTGCAACGCTCGACCTCGACGCACTCGAGGACGAGCTGCCGGACTCCATGATCTTCCAGCTGTTGTCGGGAAGAGTCCCGGTCGAGCTGACCGCGCGTCTCAATGGGGACGCGGGCATCGGCAAGTTGGACGTCGAGCGCGTTGTTCTTTCCGGCGTGGAGCTTCCCCCGGAGCTGATAGCGTCGCTCGTCGATGGGAGAGATACGAGCGGATTCTTGCCCCCGGGTTTTCGTATCGGCCAGGCCTTCACGCTCCCTTTCGATCTCGAGAGTATCCGCTTGACGCGGGGCGCGGCCGTCGTGCGACAGCGCGCGAGCGGCGAATCGAAGTAGCATCCGCGGATAGCCCGCGGCCATGCTCGATATCACGACACCCATTCAGTTCGTCAGGGGTGTTGGCCCCAAAAAGGCCGAGGCGCTCGACAAAGTCGGCATCCGCACCGTCTACGATCTGCTGCTCTACCTTCCGTTTCGATACGAGGACCGCAGCCGGCGCTGGAAAATAGCCGATATCGAGTCCGGCCAGAGCGGAACGGCGGAGGTCGAAGTCGTCTCCCTTCAGGTCAAGAAGACGAGACGCCGTCACTTCAAAGTCGTGGAGATGGTCGGTAAGGACGACACCGGGCAGATGAAGGCGGTGTGGTTCAACCAGGAATACCTCAAAGACACGCTGACTCCCGGGCGTCACGTCTTGATCTACGGGACGTTCGAGCGAACCGGCTTCGGACTGTTTCCCGAAGTCAAGAACCCGCAATACGAGCTCGTGGACGAGGGGCAGGACGAAACGACACATGCCGGCCGGGTAGTGCCCGTCTACGAACGGATCGGGACGATGAGTCCCAAGATCTTGCGTCGGGTGCTCCACTTCCTCGTGATGGGCATGCCGCACGGGGTTCCCGAGCTTCTACCCGCTGCGATCGCCGAGCGCCACGCCCTGCCGACGCGCGAGGACGCACTCACGAAATCGCATTTTCCCGACGACGACGCTGCGATTGACGACTACAACGCGTTTCGCTCGCCTGCGCAGAGGCGCCTCATTTTCGAAGAGTTCTTCTTGTTCTTCCTCGCGATCGAGCTTCGCCGCGCGTCGGACCGCGAGCTCGCCAAGGGGAAGGTCTTTCCTGTCGACGATGCCCTGCGCGAGAAAGTAAGGAAGATGCTGCCGTTTCGGCTGACCACCGCGCAGCGGGATTCACTCAAGACCATCGCCGACGAGCTGGGAAGCCCCGTTCCGATGCGCCGGCTCGTGCAAGGTGACGTCGGCTCCGGCAAGACGATCGTCGGCGTTCTCGCCTCGCTCATCGTGATCGAAGGCGGCGGGCAAGTGGCGTTCATGGTCCCGACGGAGCTCCTTGCCGAGCAGCACTTCGTCAACGTTCGAAAGTTGATGGAGCCTGCGGGCTATCGAGTGGCGCTTCTGAGTGCTCGCTTGAAGAAAGCCGAGCGTGAGGCTCTGCTCGAAGAGATCGCCGCCGGTCGCGTCGACCTCGTCGTGGGCACGCATGCGCTCATTCAGGAGGCGGTCTCGTTTCGGCAGCTCGGCCTCGCCATCATCGACGAGCAACATCGTTTCGGGGTGGTCCAGCGCACGGTATTGCGAGAGAAGGGAGAGGACTGCGATGTCCTCATCATGACCGCAACGCCGATCCCCCGAAGCCTCGCGATGGCTCTTCACGGCGACCTCGATGTCTCGGTGTTGGACGAGCTGCCTCCGGGGAGGCAACCCATCCGGACCGTGCGTCGCGACCAGACGGGCATCAAGAGTGTCTTTCGCGCGATGGAGGCCGAGATCGGGAAGGGGCATCAGGTCTACTTCGTTTGTCCGCTCGTGGAGGAGTCGGAGAACTCGGACCTGAAGGCGGCGGTCGAACGCTTCGAGTCTCTGTCGAAGGGGCCGTTCGCGAAGCGGCGAGTGGCTCTCGTTCATGGACGCATGGCTTCCGATGAGCGAGAAGAAGTCATGGGCGCCTTTGGTCGTGGCGATGTCGACATCTTGGTGGCGACGACGGTGGTCGAGGTCGGCGTCGACGTTCCCAACGCAACGATGATGGTCATCGAGCACGCGGAGCGTTTCGGCTTGTCTCAGCTTCACCAGCTCCGAGGGCGCGTCGGTCGTGGCCCGGCGGCCTCGACCGCGGTTCTCGTGACGTACCCTCCGCTTACGCCGGAAGCAGAACAGCGTATCGGTGCGATGGTCGAGACCAGTGACGGCTTCGTGATTGCGGAGCGCGATCTCGAGATTCGGGGCCCGGGAGACATGTTCGGGACCCGTCAGTCGGGCGCGCCCTTGTTCCGTACCGCGGATATCCTGCGCGACCCGGAGCTGCGTGACCAGGCGAAGAGCGATGCACATGCCTACCTACTTTCGGAAGACGTGAAGACCGAAGGTGGACGAGATCTCCTGCGGCATGTCGTCGCTCTGTGGGGCGATCGTTTCGGCCTCGCTTCGACCGGCTAGCTGCAATGATGCGCATCGGAGGTGGTGAGCTTCGTGGCCGAAAGCTCGTGGCCCCGAAAGGCCTGGAGACGCGTCCAACGAGCGCCCGTTTGAAGAAGAGCTTGTTCGACGTCGTCGGCTCCGAGCTCGAGGGAGCCCGCGTGCTCGACCTGTATGCGGGCGCGGGCGCGCTCGGTATCGAGGCGTTGTCGAGAGGTGCCGTCTCGGCGGTCTTCGTCGACCGTGTCCGCCGCGCGGGCGACGCGATTGCCCGGAATGTCCGCGAGCTCGGTATCGAGGATCGAGCCGATGTCTGGGTGATGGATGCGCTCCGGGCTCTCTCGAAGCTGAGCTCTTCGGCCGCGACGTTCGAGGTGGTTTTCGCGGATCCTCCATACGCGTCGTCCGACCTGAGCGACGTGCTCACGGCATGTGGGAGCGCCATCGTCGAGCCGGATGGGCTCGTCGTCGTAGAGCATCATCACAAGAGGCAGCTCGACGAGAGCTATGGGTCCCTTTCGCGGGTACGAACCCTCAAGAGCGGCGAGAGCTGCTTCACGCTCTATCGGAGGGTGTGCTAGGCTTTTTGCCCATGTCGTCGCCGCGCATCGCGATCTATCCGGGCTCGTTCGACCCGCTCACGCTCGGCCACGTCGACATCATGAAGCGCGGAAGCCGCTTGTTCGATCAGATCGTCGTCGGGGTGCTAAAAAACGTCGAGAAAAAGCCGCTGTTCACGGTGGAAGAGCGTTGCTCGATGATCCGAGACACGTTTCGCAACGAGAAGAACATCGAAACAGACTCGTTCAGTGGCTTGCTGATCGACTATGCCGCGAGCCGTAACGCCACGACGATCGTGCGTGGCATCCGCGCCATCTCGGACTTCGAGTTCGAGTTTCAAATGGCGCTCATGAATCGACGGCTCGCGCCGACGATCGAGACCGTGTTCATGATGCCGGCGGAAGAGTACTCCTATGTGAGCTCGCGGCTCGTGAAGGAAGTCGCTCGACTCGGCGGCAACATCTCGGGGCTCGTTCCGAAGCAAGTCGAGAAACGACTTTACGAAAGGGTGAGGGAGTGACGGAAACGACCGCATTGCGGCTCACGGCGAGGATCGGAGAGATCCAGCCGTCTCCAACGATGGCCGTTATGGCGGAAGCCATGCGCCTCAAGGCGGAGGGCGTGGACGTCATCGACTTTTCCGCGGGCCAACCGGATTTTCCGACTCCCGAGCACATCAAGCGATCCGGTGAGCAGGCCATCGTCGACAATTTCACGCGCTACACGCCGAACCCGGGCACACCCGAGCTTCGCCAGGCGGTCGCGGACCGCTATCGCGAGGACTATCGTCTCGATTTCGACGCCGCCGGCGTCATCATCACCAGTGGCGGCAAGCACGCGCTGCTGAACTTGATGTTGACTCTGGTCGAGGCGGGTGACGAGGTTGTCATCCCGACGCCCTACTGGATGACTTTCGCCGAGCAGGTGAAGCTCGCGGGGGGCACGCCGGTGCTGGTACCGACTTCGGAGGCGTCCGGTTTCAAGATGACGGCCGACGTGATTCGACCGGCGCTCACGGAGCGGACGCGCATCCTTCTGCTCAACTTTCCCGCGAACCCGACCGGGGCGGTCATAAGCGGTGACGAGATCCGAGAGCTCGGCGAGATCATCGCGGATTCCGACGCCTACTTCTTGTGGGACGACACGTATGCGCGCCTGATGTTCGAGCCGCCGCCGTCCGAAGCGTTCGGTGACGTGCAGAAGCAGCTGGGCGATCGCTTTCTGGTCGCGGGGACGGCGTCGAAAGCTTATGCGATGACGGGTTGGCGAATCGGCTGGGCGCTCGGCCCGCCTCCCATCATCAAAGCTTGCGGTTCGCTCCAAAGTCACATGACGTCGAACGCGAGCTCGATCTCGCAGAAGGCCGCGGTGACTGCGTTGAGCTCAGACCAAGCGCCTCTGGCCGAGATGATCGTCGAGTACAAGTGGCGGGCGGAACACCTGCGCTCCGGACTTCTGAGTGTCCCCGGGATCTCGTGCAGCATGCCCGGCGGAGGGTTCTATTTGTTTCCGGACGTCTCGCGCTATCTCAAAGACGGAGAGACGACGACGGAGCTTGCGACGGCGCTCTTGAGCGACGCGAAGGTGGCCGTCGTCCCCGGCGTCGCGTTTGGTTTGGATGGCCATCTCCGCGTGAGCTTTGCTTGTTCGCGCGAGACCATCGACGAAGGTCTCGGACGCTTGAAGGCGTTTTTTGCAGCCCGCGCCGGATCATGAGAGTCGATGAAAAAGCACAGCGCCGTTCTCGTACATCTTCAGAACCCGCGTGAGAAGGTCTGGGGCATCTTGCTCGCGATCCAGGCGAGCGGCATCACGGTGCGCGGGATCGACCTGAACTCGTTCGATGACTGGGTGCGCTCGGTCGCTTCGTCCGAGGACGAGATGGGGCTCTCGACAGTCTTTCTGCCCATCCACCGCGTGGAGCGCGTCAACGAAGACGAATCCGTGGGAAGTGTGCGTGCTTTTGCCGATCTCTTCGAGGAGCGGGTTGGCGAAGACGTCTGGTCGCATCTGGGGTTCAAGGTCGCGCTGCCATCAGGCGAGCCGGAGACACCGACGACGACGACGACCCGGGCCGATTGGATGAGCCTCGAAGAAGCGGAGCTCGACTACATCCAACGCGTCGCCGAGGATTGCGGGGGCGACCAGAGCAAAGCCGCCGAGATTCTAGGGATCAGCGAGACAGAGCTCGACGACAAGTTGGGCTAATTCCTCCCCAATATCCGGTATATCTACACCGGATCACCCCAATATCTTGACAGTTTGTAGCTTTCGGTGCTATTTTCGCTCGGTTTATCCAACGGGAGGTTTCCAAGGAATGGTTCGATTTCGGTCGGCTCTTTTTCTGATCGTGGGTGTCTTTTTCGCGCAGCAGGCGGTGGCACAAGGCATTATTTTTCCGAGCACTGGTGCGAAGCACCGCTCGATGGCAGGCGCGTCGACGGCCGTGGCTTTGGATGCGGCGGGTGCGACGTATTGGAATCCAGCGGCGATGGCGGGTCTCGAAGAGAGTGAGATCTTCGTCGGCGTCGACTTCATGTACGCGGACACGTTCCTCGATTCGGGCGTTGAATCGACGGGGGCGTTCGGGAGCAACCGCAGCGACAGTGGTCTCGCAGCGTTTCCCGCTATCGGCATCGTTAGCCGACCCGAGAACTCGGACTACACGTGGGGCTTGAACCTTCGCGGGCTCGTCGGCCGGACGATCGACTTTCCCGGAAGTGAGTTCAACCCGATCCTGAAACCGAACGATCCGCCGAACTCTTTCGGTGTCGGACCGGTCGGCTCGCGGCTTTCCGGCCTGCAGATCGACCCGATCATGTCTTATGACATCTCCGATCGCTTGTCCGTCGGCGTGGGTGCGCAGGTCACTTCCATGTTTCTCGGTGCGGACCCGGCTTTTTTCGCTGAACGGAACGCAAACGGCTTGTTCCCGAGCGCGAACCAGGGGCGTCCTTATTGGGGCCTCGGATTCCAGGCGGGGGTCTTGTACCGGCCGAACGACACCATGAGTGTGGGTGCGTCTTACAAATCGAAGCAACGCTTCGAGACGTTCGAGTACAACTCGAAGGACGCGATTGGAAATCCGAGGACGTTGGCGTTCGACTTGCAGTTCCCCGCCATTCTTTCCCTAGGACTCGGATGGTATGGCATCGAAAATACGGTTCTCGCTTTCGATGTGCGCCACTTCGGCTACTCGAGCGCGACTGGTTTCAGTGACGATGGGGCCGGAGGCGGACTCGGCTGGAAGAGCATTTGGGCCTTCGCTGTCGGTGGCGAGCGCCAGCTGACTGAGAGCTGGAAAGTGTCGGGCGGCTTCTCATTCAACGGAAATCCGATCCCGAACTCCGCGACGCTCGCGAACATTCAACTGCCCGCCATCAACAAGACGGCGATTGCCCTTGGCGCGTCGTTTGCGCTGACGGAGAAGGTCGACCTGGTGGGAAGCTTGTACTACGCGTTCCCTCACACGAACAACGGCACGATTCTCGAGCTACCGGGGACCGCCGTTCAGCTTCGGCAGGAGCTCACGACGATCAGCTTGGGTTTCGCTTTCGAGCTGTAGATAGTCGCGAAGAAGGTGGCCACGCATCGCCTCGCTCCCTTACCGGCGCGGCGCGGCCACTTTCGCTTGGAATCCGGCTACCACACCGATACGTGGTTGACCCTGGATGCGCTCTTCGCGAGCCCGTCTCGCGTCGCCCCGCTCGTGAGCGCGCTTGCCGCACGGCTCGAAGTGCATGGCCCGACGGCCGTGTGCGGGCCATATGCAGGCGGCGCGTTCCTGGCGCAGGCCGTCGCGACCGTCCTGGATGTCGAGTTCTACTACTCGGAGCGGTTCGTCGGCGACGACTTGGCGAACACCCTGTTCTCGGCGGAGTACCGACTGCCGGCCGGGTTGGCGTCCGAAGTGAAAGGCCGGAGAGTTGCCGTCGTCGATGACGCGGTAAGCGCCGGCTCGTCCGCCCGCGCTACGGTGGCCGCGCTCGAGGCCGCTGATGCCTCGATTGCCGCTGTCGGCACTTTTCTTCTGCTCGGCGATGCGGCGCGGACCCATTTCGCTGCGGCGGGTGTGCCTGTCGAAGCGCTGGAGCAACGCACCTTACCGCTATGGCAGCCGGAAGAGTGTCCCTTGTGCGTGTCCCGAGTGCCCCTCGAAGACCGCCGCTAGAGCAAGGAGATGGGGTAGCGTCCGTTTATCTTGAGTGGTTTCAGTTAGATAGGCGTAGTGAAGCACAGCGCGCCGAGCTTCTCGGAGGCTAGTTGGCGGCCACCGAATTCGGATGTTAGACTAATGCGTTTGTAGCAACTTGTAATTGGGGTCACCACAAGACCACACATCCCACCGCTTCGCCGTATCCGTCGGCCGGCGGTCCACAGCAGGAGATCCATGACGACGAGCCCTACCGCGCTGCCCGAAGGCGGGCGCATCACGATTGGGGACGAGACGCGGAAGATCGAGTGATATGGGTGGAACGTGGCAGCGGATCTCATCGAGTCGAACCTGGAAGACGCGATTTCGCACAAGCCGATCACGCACGACTTCGAACGACTGATGGACGGAGCGACCACGCTCGAGACGTCCGAGCTCGCGTCGGCGATGATCGAGAACATGTAAGGAGACGGACATGAGTAGAAACAAAGTTACGGTCGTCGGTGCCGGCAATGTCGGCGCTACGACGGCGCAAAGGGTGGCGGATGCCGAGCTCGGCGATGTCGTGATGATCGACATCCTTGACGGTATCCCCCAAGGCAAGGGTCTCGACATGCTCGAGGCGTGCCCCGTCAGCGGCTCCGATGTGCGCGTGACCGGGACCAACGATTACAAAGACACGGCCGGCTCGGACATCGTCGTCATTACCGCCGGACTCCCGCGCAAAGCGGGCATGAGCCGCGACGATCTTCTGAAGAAGAACCACGACATCGTTAAAGCGGTGACCGAGCAAGCGGTCGCGAACTCGCCGGACGCGATCTTGATCGTGGTCTCGAACCCTCTCGACGCGATGGTCCAGACGGCCTATCGCGTGAGCGGCTTCCCGAAAGAGCGCGTGATGGGAATGGCCGGCGTGCTCGACTCCGCTCGTATGACGGCGTTCATCTCGATGGAGCTCAACGTCTCCGTCGACAATATCCACGCCTTCGTGCTCGGCGGGCACGGCGACGACATGGTGCCGCTTCCTCGCTATTCGACGGTGGCCGGGATCCCTCTTCCGGATCTCATGTCACAAGAACGGATCGACGCCATCGTCGAGCGGACGCGCAAAGGCGGCGGCGAGATCGTGAGCTACTTGAAGACCGGCTCGGCCTACTACGCACCTTCGGCCTCGATCGTCGAGATGGTCGACGCGATCTTGAAGGATAAGAAGAAAATCCTCCCGACCGCCGCTTTTCTCGAAGGTGAGTACGGCATCAACGGCCTGTATATGGGCGTCCCCGCCAAGTTGGGGTCCAAGGGCATCGAAGAGATCGTCGAGATTAATTTGACGACCGACGAGCGTGCCGCGCTTCAGAAGTCGGCCGCCTCGGTGCAAGAGCTGATCGAAGTGATAGGCGTCTAGCCATGAACGTTCACGAGTATCAGGCAAAGGAGCTTCTCGCGCGCTTCGGCGTTCCCGTCCCTCGCGGCAAGCGGGCGGACACGTCCGACGAAGCGAAGGGAGCGGCTTCCGAGCTCGGGCTTCCCGTGGTCATCAAAGCGCAAGTCCATGCAGGCGGTCGCGGTAAAGCGGGCGGGGTGAAGCTCGCGAAGACCGACGCTGAAGTCACTCGGTTCGCGGACGAGATCCTCGGCATGACGCTCGTCACGAAGCAGACCGGCGCCGAGGGTAAGCTCGTCCGTCGGCTTCTCATCGAAGAAGGGCTCAACATCAAGGATGAGCTCTACATCAGCTTTCTAGTCGACCGCGCCATCGGTCGGACCATCTGCATCGCGAGCGCTTCGGGGGGCATGGACATCGAGGCCGTCGCCGAAGAAACGCCGGAGAAGATTCTTCGTGTGGCGATCGACCCGGCTATCGGTTTGCGGCCCTATCAAGCTCGCGAGATCGCGTTTGGACTCGGCCTCGAGGGTGACGTCTTCAAGAAGGGCGTCAAGTTCCTCATGGGGCTGTACGCGGCGTTTCGTGGACTCGATGCGACCCAGGTGGAGATCAATCCTTGCCTCGTGACGGTCGAAGGCGATGTGCTCGCGCTCGATGCGAAGGTCAACTTGGACGACAACGCGCTCTACCGGCACAAGGAGCTCATCGAGCTGCGTGATACGGATGAGGAGTCTCCGCTCGAGGTCGAGGCGTCCGCGTTCGATCTGAACTACATCAAGCTCGACGGGAATGTCGGCTGCATGGTGAACGGTGCCGGGCTCGCGATGGCGACGATGGATATCATCAAGCTCGCCGGCGGTGAGCCCGCGAACTTTCTGGATGTCGGGGGCGGCGCGAGCGCGGATCAGATCAAGAACGCATTTCGGATTCTGATCTCGGACGATCAGGTGAAGGCCGTGCTCATCAATATCTTCGGCGGCATCCTTCGCGTCGACCGTTTGGCGGAAGGTGTTATCGCCGCGGTCAAAGAGCTCGACGTCAAGATCCCGATCGTGATCCGCGCTGAAGGCACGAATGTCGAAAAAGGAAAGAAGATGCTCGCCGAGTCGGGCTTGAACTTCGTCACCGCGGACAGCATGAAAGAAGCCGCGGACAAGGTCGTCGCTCAGCTTGGGGGTGCCTCGTGAGCGTCCTCATCGACAAGAATACGAGACTGCTCGTCCAGGGCATCACCGGTCGTGAGGGAACGTTCCACGCGAAGGGCGCCATCGACTATGGCACTCAGGTCGTTGCCGGCGTCACTCCCGGAAAGGCGGGCCAGAAAGTCGAGGGCGTGCCGGTCTTCAACACCGTCGCCGACGCCGTCGCCGAGACCGGCGCCAACGCGTCGGTCATCTTCGTTCCACCGCCATTCGCCTCCGACGCGATTCTAGAGGCGGTTGACGCGGAGATTCCGCTCGTCGTGTGCATCACGGAAGGCGTGCCGGCGCTCGACATGGTCGACGTCATGCGCGTGGTCCGCGGCAGCGCGAGTCGGCTCATCGGGCCGAACTGCCCCGGTCTCATCTCGCCCGGAAAGGCGAAGATCGGGATCATGCCCGGCCACATCCACAAAGAAGGTCGCGTGGGCGTCGTGTCTCGTAGCGGGACCCTGACCTATGAAGCGGTCTATCAGCTGACGACGCGCGGAATCGGTCAGTCGACCTGCATCGGCATCGGCGGAGACCCTGTGATTGGGACCACGTTCGTCGACGCGCTCGAGCTGTTTCAGGCCGATGACGACACGGACGCGATCATCATGATCGGTGAAATCGGAGGGGGCGCGGAAGAGACCGCTGCTGCCTACATCAAGGAGCACGTCGAAAAGCCGGTGGTGTCGTTCATCGCCGGGCAGACCGCACCGCCCGGACGTCGAATGGGACATGCGGGCGCTATCATCATGGGCGGCAAAGGTACGGCGGCCGACAAGATGAAAGCGCTCGAAGCCGTGGGCGTTACCGTCGTCGAGAGCCCGGCAGCGATGGGCGAGACTTTGGCCACGGTACTCCCGTAACTTTCAAAGGAAGAGAAAATTGAGCGAGAAAACGTTTTCCATCATCAAGCCCGACGCTGTCCGCGCCGGCAATGCAGGTCAGATCCTCGCGAGGATCGAGTCCTCGGGGTTCAAGATCTTGGCGCTGCGGTTGATTCAGTTGAGCAAGAAAAACGCGCAAGCGTTCTACGCGGTCCATAGCGAGAGGCCTTTCTTCGACAGCCTTACGGACTTCATGTCGTCGGGTCCGGCTATCGTGATGGTCTTGGAGAAAGACAACGCTGTCGACGATCTTCGCAAGCTCATGGGCGCGACGAACTTCGCCGAGGCGGATGAAGGCACCCTCCGCAAGGACTTCGCCAGCTCGATCGAGGCGAACGCCATTCATGGATCGGATTCCCCGGAATCCGTCGCCATCGAGATCCCGTTCTTTTTTACGACACTTCAGCTCCAGGGATAGCGAGACGTCATGCCGTCCATCAAAGCCGACAACTGGATACGGCGGATGGCCGAAGAGCACGGGATGATCGACCCGTTCGTCGACGAGCAGGTCCGTGAGAACGTCATTTCTTACGGATTGTCGTCCTACGGCTACGACATCCGGGTCTCGGACGAGTTCAAGATCTTTACGAACGTCCACACGGCGGTCGTGGATCCGAAGAACTTCGATCCCAGAAGCTTCGTGGACTACAAAGGCGAAGTCTGCGTCATCCCGCCGAACTCGTTCGCGCTGTCGAACACGGTCGAGAACTTCCGGATCCCGAGAAACGTCTATGCGGTCTGTATCGGGAAGTCGACCTATGCACGCTGCGGCATCATCATCAACGTCACGGGATTCGATGCGGAGTGGGAAGGAAACGCGACGCTCGAGATCTCGAATACGACGCCGCTGCCGTGCCGCATCTACGCGAACGAGGGCATCGCGCAGGTTCTGTTCTTCGAGAGCGACGAGATGTGCGGTAGGTCGTACAAGGATAAAAAGGGTAAGTATCAAAACCAGGAACACATCACACTCCCCAAGCTAGAGGGAGAGACGGATTGAAGCCGTGAAGCTGGTCGAAGGAACGTTATTGTCGGAGCGCATGTCAGCGTCGCCGCCGCTCGTCGAGAACCTCGTCGACGCCGAGACTCAGGTCCAAATGAACGGCGTCGACTTCACCTTGCGCGAAGTCTCCAAGTTCGGTGACGCGCCCGGCGCGATCGATTTCGACAATTCGGAGCGAAGCACACCCGACACGACTCCGATCGAGCCCGACGCGAACGGGTGGTGGCATCTCGCGCCCGGACCCTACTGGATCGTCTATAACGAGGTCGTCAACATCCCGGCCGACGTTTTTGGGATGGCCCGTACCCGGTCGAGCCTGCTCCGCAGCGGCGCCCATATCGGAACGGCCCTCTGGGACTCGGGCTATTCGGGGCGAAGCGGCTCAGTGCTCGTCATCCACCACCCGGCCGGATTACGGCTCAAGCGAGATGCGCGCGTGCTGCAGCTCGTGTTCTATGCGCTCGACGGGCCGGCGGCGAAGACCTATACCGGTCAGTACCAGAACGAGAACAAGTAGCTTCCTGCGCTGGTAGGGCGCGAGGGCTACTGGTACACTCCAGTCCGCTATGCCCCTCGAAACAGGAGCTCGCCTAGGCACCTACGAGATCGTCGAGCCGATCGGCGCCGGCGCCATGGGCGAGATTTACCGCGCGAAAGACCTCAAGCTCGGACGTGAGGTGGCGGTCAAAGTTTTGCCCGAGAGCCTCGCGACCGATCGCGAGAGGCTTCGGCGGTTCAAACAGGAAGCGCAAGCGGCGTCGGCGCTCAACCATCCGAATATCGTCCATATTTACGATGTCGGGCAAGAGGTCGACACGCACTACATCGTGATGGAGCTCGTTTCCGGGGCCTCGCTCCGAAAAGTGCTAGCCGACGAAGCGCCACTGACACCCGAGCGCGCTCTCGACTATGCGCGGCAGATGACCGCGGGACTGCAGAACGCCCACGCTGCCGGGATCGTCCATCGCGACATCAAGCCCGAGAACATCATGGTGACGACGGAAGGCTACGTCAAGATTCTCGACTTCGGCTTGGCGAAGCTACTGGAGCTCCCGTTCGAGACTCACTCGGAGATGGCGACCGTCGCCCGGGAGGGGACGCGCCACGGCATGCTGATCGGGACTGTCGAGTACATGTCGCCGGAGCAGGCGTCCGGCAAAGAGGTCGACCATCGGTCGGACCAGTTCTCAATAGGCCTCATTATCTACGAGATGGTGACCGGCCAGCTCGCGTTCCGACGGGAGACAGCGGCGCAAACGCTCGCGTCGATTATCGAGAGTCCGCCGCGACCGGTTGCGGAGATCAACCGCGACTGTCCGAGCGACCTCGTTGGTGTCATCGAGCGGTGTCTTTCGAAGAGCACATCGGATCGCTACCGAGATACCCGTGATCTGTTGAGCGAGCTCTCTTCGGTCTCGCTTACTCCGCCCCTACCGCCCTTGCCGCCGGTGCCGCAAAGTCCCGAGCCGGACCTCCCCCCTATGGTCGAAGGCGTACGACATGTCCCGGGCGTTCTACGTGGCAGCTCGGGCGCGCGCGATTTCGAGATCCAAAAAGATAGCGGGCGCATCGTCTCGATCTCCGAGGGGAGGCTTCGACGCAAGCTACGCAAACACCGTTTCTCCGGTGACGAGCTCATGCGGCGTGAGGGTGACGCGACGTGGACGCCGCTCTACGAGAGCGAGGTGTTTCGACAAGAGGTTGCGTTCACGGGCGACCCGGGTGATTTCGTACGCCGGAAGAAGTGGCGCGATTTCATGCAGCATGCGAGCACTTTCTTCATCTTCGGAACGGTCTGGTGGGTGTGGCGCGGCGAAGTGCCGTTTTGGATGGGTTTTTGGGGAATGGGGCTCGTCGGGCATGCGGTGAGCATCCTGCCGGGAGCGTGGCCGTTTCAAAAGAAGCTGCCGGATGCGCCTGAGGACGTCATCGATGTCGTTCCCGAGACGAGCGAAGCGCTGCCGGAGCCTGATCTTCCGGAGCCTTTCGGCGACGAGGTCTCACGAGTGAAGGAGCTGCTCGACCGTCGCGGCGGCGAGCATGCGGCCGTCTTGGTCGCAGAGGTCGACAAGATTGCTTCGCGGGTAAAAGAGCTGGTGCGCAAAGATCGGGACCTGGAGGAGCAAACGTCTCCCTCCGAGCGCACGAGACTAAGAGAAACGATCGAAGGTGCGGAGCAGAAATTGAGCGTGGTCGACTCGGCTGGCGACAAGAAGCTGTTTCAGCGGCAGCTGGACGTACTGCACTCCCGGGAAAGCGCCATCGAAAAAGCGCTCGTCGTCCTCGACCGACTCCGCGCGCGTAGGGACGTCGCGTTCAATCAGATCAAGCAGCTGCGGTTGGATCTGTCTCGCGCCGAAGCGTCGAGTGCGAGCGTTCCGGAATTGACGTCGCGCCTACAAGACATTCGTCACGAAGTCGACGCGACGGAGCAGGTGGACGAGGCGATTGCTCAGGAGCTTCTGAGCTGACGGCTATAGTAACGAAAACTCGACGACGATCTCTCCGATGACACTTACCGGGGCGCCTTTGAGCTTGCCGGGAATGAAGACCCACTGCCTCGCGCAGCGGATAGCCTGATCGTTGAGGCCTGCGGGGAGACCTTTCAAAACACGAGCATCGCCGACCCTGCCCTCTTTGAGGATCACGACTTCGAGAATGACTTCGCCGTCAATCTTCTTGAGCATGGCCTCTTCGGTGAACTCACACCTGATTTGCCTTGCCAGCTGCGGAGCCTCGATTCCGGAGCCCATACGGTAGGCGCCGCCGCCGAACCCGCCGCCGGTACCCGGGCCCAAACCGGAACCGTCACCTTCTCCAATACCGCCGCCCGTGCCCGATCCGGCATTCGCCGCGAGCCCGGCTTCACCGTCGAGTGCGCCTAACGCGTCGGCATCGTCCGGCGCTCGTGCGACGACCGGAGCGTTGATCTCGGGGACGTCCTCGGGAAACTCTGTTTCGTCTTCATCGAGGAGATTCTCGATGTCCGGGTCGTCGAAGAGCAGCTCGTCATCGGGGATCTCGACCTGGACCGCCACTTCGGCTACGTCTTCCCCGATGATTTCCTGCAGCGACAATGGCTCGTCGCTGCCGTCACCACCACCACCGCCGCCGCCCGGGCCAGGCTCCATCGTGAAGATAAGACCCGGCGGGTCCCATGACTCTTCCTCTGTGGCCTCCGGAATCAAGCCGGAAATGATGATGACCCCGGCGATAAGCGCGAAATAGCCTACGGAGGTGTAGAGCTGGGTCCGTTGCTTTCGGTCCTTGTCATAAAACGGGGGCTCGACCTCGATACCGGAGAGCGCACTGACGATATCGTCATTGAAGAACGTCTCCTTGACCCAAGCGGCGAGCTGTTTCATCCAATTTCAATTCTCCTCCGAAGCGAGAACGGATGCAAGGGCACTTCGCATCCCCGTTTCGACCCCCGGAAGAGGGCTCGTGATAGTCTTCGCCGGTCCCACCATGAGCGGAAATGCCCCATCGCCGATCCGCCTCGATGTCGAAAAGGGGGTCGCGCGGATCACCTTCGACCTCCCGGGAGACAAGCTCAACAAGCTCTCGAGGGAGGTGATGGGGCGCTTGGCCGACGTGCTGAGCGAGCTCGAGTCGCGCGGGGACATCCGCGGTGCCGTGATCGGGTCCGGCAAGGACGGTATGTTCCTCGCCGGCGCCGACGTGTCGGAGTTTCAGTCGATCGACGACCTCGCGGCGGCGACCGACGCTATCCACGCGGGACAGACGATCATGGACCGCATCGAGTCGCTCCCGTTCCCGGTAGTGGCGGCGATAGGCGGGGTTTGTCTCGGCGGCGGTACGGAGATCGCTCTGGCCTGCGATGCCAGGCTCGGCTCCGATCACCCCCGCTTTCAGATAGGTCTTCCCGAGGTCCAGCTCGGGATTCTCCCCGCTTGGGGCGGCACGACGCGGCTACCGCGGCTCATTGGGCTTCCCCAAGCATTGGATTTTATCCTCCGCGGCCGCGGCGTCGACGCGAAACGTGCGCTCCGGATGGGGCTCATCGACCGACGCGTGGCGCACGCCGAGCTCGAGCCCCGAGCGCTCGAGCTGCTCGAAGCCCTCATCGCGGGCGAGCGCTCCGTCCGTTCGCGCCGTTCGTGGAGGGACCGGCTGCTGGCCGGGAATCCGGTCGGACGATGGGTGCTGTTCTCCCAAGCGCGAAAGAAGGTTCTGTCTCAGACGCGCGGGCACTATCCCGCGCCTTTGGCGGTGCTCGAGGTGCTTCGCCGAGGGCGGCGGTCCAAAGCGCGTTCTCTTGCTCTCGAGTGCGAGCACGCGAGCCGCCTGCTGATCTCCGATGTTTCGAAGAATCTCGTCAGGTTGTTCTTCTCGAGCGAGGCTGCCAAGAAGCCGCGTGGAGAGACGGAGGACGCCACGGCGCCTCCCGTGGAGCACGCGGCCATCGTTGGAGCGGGCACGATGGGGGGCGGCATCGCTCGTCTGTTCGCTGCACGCGAGCTTCCCGTACGGTTGAAGGACATCCACCCGGACGCCGTAGGTCAGGGCCTTCGCGCGGCCCGTGAGATTTTCGAGAAACGGTTCAACCGCCGAAGGTTGTCGCGATGGGAGGTCGAGCGCCAAATGGCCCTCATCTCACCGACGCTGGACTATTCGGGTTTCGGCCGGGCGGACGTGGTCGTCGAGGCCGTCGTCGAGGAGCTCGAAGTCAAGAAGCTCGTTCTGAAAGAGCTGGAAACGGTCGTCTCCGAAGACGCCATCCTTGCCAGCAACACATCGACCCTATCCGTGTCGGAGATGCAGAGCGGGCTTTCGCACCCCGCTCGTATGGCCGGGTTCCACTTCTTCAATCCGGTCGATCGCATGCCGCTCGTCGAGATTATCCGTGGTCGTGCGACGAGCGAGGAGACCATCTCTAGGCTGGTCTCCCTGGCACGAAAGCTCGGCAAGACTCCCGTCGTGGTCAATGACGGACCGGGTTTCCTCGTCAATCGGATCCTAGGTCCGTACTTGAACGAGGCTGGACACCTCCTGTCCGAGAGCGGAGACATCGCCGGGATCGACGACGCGCTCGTCGAGTTCGGGATGCCGATGGGCCCCTTGCGTCTCCTCGACGAGATCGGGCTCGACGTGGCACTAAAAGCCGGGAATGTGCTCGCTGCGGCGTTCGGTGAGCACAAAGCGCCGTCTCCGGTTCTCGGGAAGCTCGTCGCGGCCGATCGCCTCGGAAAAAAGAACGGCCGAGGATTCTACCGCCATCCCTCCGGGCGCAAAGGGAAGGAAGCTCCTGATGCGACCGCGCTCGCTATCGCGGGGGTAGACCGGAGACGAATCGATCGGACGGAAGTTCTGGAACGCTGTCTGTCGGTCATGGTTTCGGAGGCGGCCCTTGCCCTCGCCGACGGAACCGTCGACTCTCCCGGCGAGCTCGACCTCGCGCTGATCATGGGTACCGGCTTTCCTCCTTTCCGCGGTGGACTCCTTCGATACGCGGATGGCTACGGTATCGAGGCGATCGTCGACGTGCTTTCCAAATGGAAAGAGCAGCACGGCGATCGCTTCACCCCTCCTGAAAACCTTCGCGGCCTCCGATCGTTCTACTGACAGCCCCGCATCGGTCCGAGGTGTACCGTCTCGGAGATCAAAACAGAACTTTTTGGGTGCTTTAGGTGTCAGTGTACGTAGGTTTTTTACAACATCCCACTCGGGGCTTTTTTCCTACATTTGTGCAAGGCGTTGACGAAAAAGGCGGTTATGTCCGTCTTTCCGCGTAGCTACTAGTGGCATGCAGGTTGCATTGCCCTAGTGTAGGGAGTTAGTGGAGGTTACCGTGGCAGAAGCGATTCCGCGAGCAAACTGGTCCGAAGCAGAGGAATCTCAAGAACGTTGGTTCTACTGGGAATACCTCGTGAATCATTGGCTCGTTCCCGGCCCCGCGGTGCTCAAACAGCCCGAGGACGAGGTCCCGATCGGCGTCCCACGTGAGCCCGATCTCGCCGACTACGGTTGGCTTCTCGAGCCCGACTCGCTCGTCGAGCAGTAGTCCCTAGTTCGACGTCACGATCTCATAGAGGCGATCGGTCGTCTCTTCGGCGACCAAGACGAGAATCCCGGACTCCGTCGATTGCCGGAGCTGCCGTCGCAGGCGTGGGCCGAGGCGTCCCTCGTGCGCGAGAACGTAGCGAACACCGTCGGCGTGAGCGCGCTCGAGCTCCCCGGGCAGGTCGCGGCCGAAAGCTTCCGCTCTCGTGCGATAGCTCTCCGGTGCGAATCCGCTATAGCCGTTCACCAGCGGCCGCCAATGACGGATGGACCGATACACGTAGAGCGCATTGTCCTGAAATCGCTCCCGGGGCGGGATGGGTAGCTCGACGAGCGCGCCCGGTGCTTCGAGAGCTTCGACCGCGCGATAGATCGGTGGGTACGTGGGCGCGTCGAAGCGCAAGGGAAGAGGCGCGGCCAGGCACTCGGCAGTCGCGACGACGACGAGCAATACCCGCGCGCCGCCGCGCTTGAGGCGTGACAGGCCGATGGCCGCGAGGATCGCCACCGCGAGGAGCACGAGAACTCCGGCGCGCGACGGTACTCGCAGGGCGCGATAGGGCGCAAAGACCCGGTAAAGGAACGAGAACAGGCCGAAGGACGGGCCTAAAGACAACAGAGCCCCAACCCCTCCGACGAGAACGAAGCTCCACCTCCGCGACCGCGTCTCCGTGGCCGTCAGCGCATAGAGCGCGAGCGCGACCGCCACGAATCCCGGAAACAGCGGCTCACTCGCCTTCGGGAGGAACCCGTGTAGCCATGAGAAGCTCGAGAGGTACTCTTCGAGGCCTGCCGAGAACTGCGACGCGGCGTCGAGCGAGCGCACGGTGCCGCCGCGAAGCTTGGCGACGTAAGGCAGTGCCATGGGGCCGACGAGCGCTGTCGCGAGAAGGCTCGCAGCGCCGAGCCGCACGAGCGCTTTCCTGCACCCGGTCGGATCGAGTGAACGCATCTCTGCGAGCACCACGATCGGGACGACGCTGAAGACGAAGATGGTGTAGTAGATGCTCGACCCGAACGTCGCGAAGGCGGTCAACGCGAGGCCTATGACCGGATAGACCCGGTCCGGGTCGAGGATGATCCGGCGGACGAAGAACAAGCTCAAGGGGATCCCGAAAGCAAGCTGTAGCTGCAAGTGGGGAATATGAGCGAAGCGAAACGGCGCGAAGCCGAAGAGAATGCCGGCGAGAAACGCTGCGAGGCGATCGCCGGTCAGATCGAGAGCGAGCAGAAAGGTGGCGAGTCCGGTGAGAGCGAATGCCGCGACCAGGACGATATTGGTCAGCAATATGGGGTTATCCGTGAACAGCGCGACCGGCGCGGCCAGGATGGAAGCGGTGAGCAAGTTCTCCGAGTAGGCGAGCGTCCCCTTCTCGGGAAAAAAGATGTTGGCGTCGAATAGCTCGAGAGGACTCGAGCTGAGCTGGTGAAGGTTCCAGGAGACTATCCAGGCATTCAACAAAGCGTCGGGACTGTCGAGACGGTTGGCACTTCCGGGCGCCGTCACCACGGGATAGGTAAAGACGAGGCTGAGGGCTATGAACCCCGCGAGAGCGAGCGATAGCTCGCGCCCCTTGAGACGATGCAACACGGCGTTGACGCGCATTCTACGAGCAAACGCGTACCAAATCTGCTATGTTTTCGAAAACGAAAACGAGGTCGAGAGACGAAGCGCATGCTCAAAAAGTCGTTAACGCGCGTGGTCACGCTTGTGTGGATCGCGTTCGCGGCGGTCCACGCCCAAGCTCAGGAGTGGATTCCGTTCGAGACCATCGAGTCCTCGGCGCTGCCCATCGTGCGGGCGAGCGTGAACGGCATTGGAGGGCATCGGCTCGTGCTCGACGTCGGCTTCAACGATCTCCTTCTCGATACGATGCTCGTCGATGGCGCGGGGATGAAGCTCCAAGAGAAGGGCGAGATCCAGGAAATCGGCTTCTACGGCAAGAAAGAGCAAGTTCCGGTTGCCTACGTGCAGACCCTTCAGTTCGGCACCGCGAAGTTTCAACTCGTACGCACGCTCCTGATCGAGGGCGAGGACGGCACCGGCGCGGGTGGCTTGCGTAGCTACGGACGCATTGGCCGGGACATCCTCGAGCCGCTACGTCTTACGATCCACTATCCTCGCCACTTGCTATTCCTCGAGCCCTCTCCGGCCGACGAGGTCCCCGAAGGCGGCGTCACGTTCACGGGCGCGGGGCGTTTCTTGCTCGTGCCGGTCCGTCTCGAGAGCGCTGAAGGCGTCGTAGAAGCGCCGTTCGTGCTCGACCCGGGTACGTCGAACACCTTGATGGACAAGAAGTGGGCTGCGAGCAACGGCCTAGCCGAGAAGCGAGCCAACGACACCGTCGTTCCGCGCGTGGATATCGGTGGCTTTTCGGCCACTGACGCGCCGGTATTGCTCGGAGATATTCGATCCCTTCCCTATGACGGAGAGCCCGTCGGGGTGATCGGGGCCGATGTCATGTCGTCGATTTCCATCACCTATGACTTCGCGCGCGCCCTCGTGTGGCTGACCCGCCTCGACCCGGACGCATCGTGATCCAAAGCTATCTCGATAAATCGCCGGTCATCCACGCGACGAGCTACATCGCTGATGGCGCGCACGTCATCGGCGATGTCGAGGTCGGCGCCGACTCGAGCGTGTGGTTCGGCTCCGTGCTCCGGGGCGACGTCAACACCATCCGGATCGGGGAGCGCTCGAACGTTCAGGACCTTTGCGTCATGCACGTCAACCACGGTGGCCAACCCACGGTCATCGAAGATGGTGTCACCGTCGGTCACCGGGCGATCTTGCACGGCTGTCTCGTGAAGTCCGGCTCGCTCGTAGGAATGGGGGCCGTCTTGCTCGATGACGTCGTGGTCGAGGAGCGCGCGTTCGTGGCCGCTGGCTCCGTGGTGAGCCCTGGAGCCGTCGTCCCGGAAGGTACGCTTGCGCGCGGTGTCCCGGCGCGGGTCGTGCGTGACTTGACCGATGAAGAGCTCGCGCGGATGGCGTTTTCGGCCGAGACCTATTGTGAGCTGAAAGAGGACTACTTGAAGCAACGGAGAATGGTTTGAGCGGCCTGCGTCGCTCGCACACATGTGGCGAGATCCGTTCCGAGCACGTCGGGACGGAAGTCGTCCTCATGGGCTGGGTCGATGTCGTGCGCGATCACGGCGGCATCACCTTCGTGGCACTTCGAGACCGTACCGGCCTGACGCAGATCATCGCCGGGCCAGCCTCGAGTCCCGAGGTCGTCGAGCTCGCGAAGAAAGTGGGCTCGGAGTGGGTGCTGGCCGTGCGCGGCGAAGTGCTTCAGCGTTCGGAAGAGACTCGAAACAAGAACCTTGCGACGGGTGATGTCGAAGTGCGTGCGGACGAGCTTCGAGTGCTCTCCGAGGCGCGAACGCCCCCGTTTCCGATCGACGACAGCGTCACCGCGGGAGAGGACCTTCGGTTGCGCTACCGCTATCTCGACCTGCGTCGCGGTTCGATGCGTCGCAACCTCGAACTTCGCAGCGCCCTTTCATTCCGCACGCGAGACTACCTGGCGCGTGAGGGCTTCCATGAGATCGAGACGCCCTACCTGACCAAGTCGACCCCGGAAGGCGCCCGCGACTACCTCGTGCCGAGCCGAGTTCACAAAGGGAGCTTCTACGCGCTTCCGCAATCGCCTCAGCTGTTCAAGCAGCTGCTGATGATCGCGGGCATGGAGCGGTATTTCCAGATCGTGCGCTGTTTCCGCGACGAGGATATCCGCGCCGACCGCCAGCCCGAGTTCACTCAGGTCGATATCGAGATGTCCTTCGTGGAGCCGGAAGACATCTACGCTCTCGTGGAAGGCCTGTTCGCATCGACGCTCGAAGCTGCCGGTGTCGAGGTCCCGGTGCCGTTTCCACGACTCAGCTATCGCGAGGCGATCGATCGCTTCGGATCGGACAAGCCGGACCTTCGTTTCGGTTGCGAGCTCGTCGACCTGACGGAGCTCTCACGAGGCTCGGATTACGGGATCTTCGAATCCATCATCGAGTCCGGCGGCGTGGTACGCGCGATCGCAGCGAAAGACTGTGCCGGTTATTCACGCAAAGACATCGACAACCTCGACGCCTTCGCGAAGAACCTCGGCGCGAAAGGCCTTGGTTGGGCGCGGTTCGTGGAGGGTGAGCTGAAGTCGCCGCTCCTGCGACACTTTGGCCAGGACCGCCTGGAAAAGGCGTTCGAGGCCGCCGGCGCCGGTCCCGGAGACTTGCTCCTCATCGTCGCGGGCGAGCGGCGAGCCGCATCGACCGTATTGGGTGGCTTGCGCCTGGAGCTTGCCCGTCGCGAGAGCTGGATTGAGAAGGACGACTGGAAGTTCGTTTGGGTGACGGAGTTTCCGTTGTTCGAGTACTCCGAGACGGACGGTCGCTGGTATTCGATGCATCACCCGTTCACTTCGCCTCATCCCGACGATATCGATCGTGTTGAATCGGAGCCCGGCTCCGTGCGTGCGCTGGCCTATGACGTCGTGGCGAACGGATATGAGCTCGGGGGCGGCAGCATCCGGATCCACGACGCCAAGGTACAAGAACGCGTCTTTCGAGCGCTGAGCCTCTCCGATGAGGAAGCCCGGGAAAAATTCGGCTTTTTTCTCGACGCATTGCAGTACGGGACACCGCCCCATGGCGGTATTGCCCTCGGCTTCGACCGGATCGCGATGCTCGCCGTGGGGGGCACGAGCCTTCGCGACGTGATCGCATTTCCCAAGACGACCTCCGCTTTGGACATGATGACCGGATCCCCGGCGGAAGTGGCGTCCGAGCAGCTCGACGAGCTCGCGATCGCGACAAAAAAAGCCGAATCTTGAGTTTGCCCTCACGGCGCTTTGGCAAGTTGACCCTTCACATGCCCTGTGCTACTTTCGAAACGAGAATGCAGCCATCCGCTCGACCTCGCATTGGGCGGCCATTCGGGCCCCGGCGTCGTCGCTCCAAGTTTCTTACCCTTCCAACTCCATAGTTGAAAAAGAGCCTTTGGCGCGCTTTTCCTTGTCTTTCGTGTCTCATGAGTCTCGTTATTAGTGTCCTAGGCGGGTCGGACGGTCTCACTCGATGAAGAAGATTGCGGTTCCGGCGGACGGCGCGCTCGCGCTTTTCGGCGTCCACGACGAGAACTTGAAGTCCCTGGAGAAGTCTCTCGACGTCCGGATCGTCAGTCGTGGCGACGAGCTACTCGTGGAAGGGGATGACGCCCAGGTCGAAAAGCTCGATAGCATCGTCGCCCAGCTCGCTGATCTCGCGAAGGCGGGCCGACGTCTTTCGGCCGGCGACCTGCGAGTGGCGATGCGGCTCATCCGTCAGGACCCCGATGTCTCGCTCGAGGACTATTTCGTGGACGCGGTTATCTATCCCGCGAAAAACAAGAAGATCATGCCCCGCAGCCTTCACCAGCGGGCCTATTTACGCGCGATGGACGAGCACGACATCGTCTTCGGCATCGGCCCCGCCGGGACGGGTAAGACCTATCTGGCCGTAGCCATGGCCGTCGCCGCGTTCACGCAAAAGAAAGTCGGACGTATCATCCTCGCGCGGCCGGCCGTCGAAGCCGGCGAAAAGCTCGGATTTCTGCCGGGCGACCTGCAGGAGAAGATCAACCCTTACCTTCGGCCCCTCTATGACGCTTTGTACGACATGATGGACGCGGAGAAGGTCGCGAGGCTCGTGGAGCGCGGTGCGATCGAGATTGCTCCGATCGCGTTCATGCGTGGCCGTACCTTGAATAAC
>Ga0315338_1000620_pt1 | contig 71384 bp, 60 predicted proteins | sample ASW8metaG_FD_204518 | JGI IMG/M metagenome (GOLD analysis project Ga0315338, IMG submission 204518) | Ammonia-oxidizing marine archaeal communities from Monterey Bay, California, United States - ASW #8 | ecosystem: Environmental > Aquatic > Marine > Coastal | place: USA: California | collected...
AAGGCACCGATTGATAGTTCCTTCGCCTTTGCCCGAATCCAGTACACGAGTGTGCGCGGCGAACCGCTGGGTACCGGATGGACAACCGATTATCCCGAGGGTGATGTGAACTTTATGCGACGCTTCGAGGAATTCACCACCTCCCCGATCAGTTGGGACGGCAGCTACCCTAACCATGTCGTCGTAACTCTCTACGATGAAGAACTTTTCAAGTATCCGTTCATCTTCATGTCCGACGTCGGCACGGTCGGGCTCGACAACGTTGAGGTGGAGCGCCTGCGAGAGTATCTGCTACGGGGTGGCTTTCTTTGGGTTGACGATTTCTGGGGGTGGCAGGCATGGGACCAATGGCGCTTCGAAATCGGCCGCGTACTCTCTCCCAACCAATACCCGATTCTAGATGTGCCGGTCGACCATCCGATCCGGCAGATGCTCTATCCGATCGACGAGATCCCCCAGATCCCATCGATTCAGTGGTATCGCCGTTCTGGTGGATACACCACCTCCGAGCGGGGTAGCGAATCCGCAACCCCGCACCTGCGGTCAATCAGCGATGAGAATGGACGCATCATGGTGCTGATGTCGCATAATACGGACATCGCTGATGGCTGGGAACGTGAGAACGAGGATTTTGATTTCTTCAGTCGTTTCTCTTTCCCCGCCTACGCTCTCGGGATCAACGTGGTTTTGTACGCCAGGTCACACTAGAACGAGGGCCGACAGAACGAACCTGGGCTTTGAGAAGCTCGCTGCCATAATTACCCTGCCACATCCGGTTCAAATCGGTACCACCTAAATCGGAAGATCAACATATGCTACTTGCCTCCTGGAACCTCAACTCGATCCGCGCCCGAGAGGAACGGCTCCTTGCCTGGCTGGAGCGCCGACAACCTGACGTTGTCTGCTTGCAAGAACTCAAGTGCACCGAAGACCAGTTTCCGTTCAAAGCTATTGAAGCGGTCGGATATCAGGCGATTGTGCACGGACAAAAGACGTACAACGGAGTCGCGATCCTATCGAAAAGCGATCCCACAGACGTCTCCACAGGCTTCGGCGATGGTGGGGACGAATCGCAGGCCCGGGTGATTGCCGCAACCATCGACGGGGTGCGAATCATCTCCGTATACGTCGTCAACGGAGGGGAGATCGATAGTGGAAAGTACGCTTACAAACTCAAGTGGCTCAAACGACTCGAGAATTACCTTGCTGCGCAAGATTGTACTGCCCAGCTGGCAATCTGCGGCGACTACAACATCGTCCCCCACGAGCGTGACGTCAAGAATCATGATGATTGGTGGGGTGGCGTCCTCTACAACAAGGATCTCGATGCTTGGTTCAAACGGTTCATCGATCTTGGCTTGCAAGATACTTTACGCATCCACCACAAAGAGGCAGAGATCTACTCATGGTGGGACTACCGGATGCTGGCGTTTCCGAAAAACAACGGTCTGCGGATCGACTTCATACTTGCAACTAATAAGCTCGCTGCCCGCTCAGCTGACGCCGGGGTTGATCGAGACGAGCGCAAAGGAAAGAAACCTTCAGATCATGCGCCAGTGTTCGCGGAGTTTCACGACTAACTATCGAGTCAGCACGCTCGCGACACATAGGTACATCGCGGATAATTAGGGTGCGGTGATACAGGAATTGATAGGGGTGCCTTTGCATAACTCGAGAACACAAATTGCGGTGGCAATAATCGGCAGCCTGTTATTGACCACGTCGGGTACGACCAGCCCAGCAACTCCCACGCCTAAATACTCTGATGGAATTCCATTCGCTACAGAGACGGAAGAAGACAATTGGCCGCAGTGGCGTGGCCCGACGGGTATGGGTATTTCGACCGAGACTCGTCTGCCTCTGAATTGGGGCACTGATAACAACCTGCTGTGGAAGACTCCGATCGAAGGGAAGGGGCATTCGTCTCCAATCGTCTGGGATGATCGCGTTTTTCTCACCACCGCGATTGAGAGAGAAGTTGCTGGCGAAGAACACCGCGTCGTCCATATGCGCGACGGCTTTTATGACGACAATCCAGCAAATCGTGATCGTTACATCCACCCAGACAGTATCGGCTCGGAGCGAGTCCACACGCTCAAGGTAATCGCCCTGGCCATCAAAGATGGAGCGGTCATATGGGAGCATGTCGCTTTTGAGGGCCTTCCTTATGACGACAGCCACCGCAGAGGTTCGTTCGCCTCGCCGACACCAATTACCGATGGCGAGCTCGTATACGCTTATTTTGGCGCCCAAGGACTGTACGCTTACGATTTCGACGGCTCGCTAATCTGGAGCCAAAATCTTGGCGAGATTCCGAACTTTGGGCTGGGCGATGGCAGCTCTCCAGTACTTTACGGCGACCTCCTCATCATTGTCGCGGATCGTGACAATGGTGACGGATCGTTCATTGTCGCGTTCGACAAGCGAACTGGCAACGAAGTCTGGCGCACGCCACGAATGGCACGGATCCAGTGGAGCACACCGCTTCTTGTCAACGGCCCGCTGGGAATGGAGCTCGTGGTTAGTGGGTTTCAGGCGGTCATTTCGTATGATCCAGCAACTGGGAATGAACGCTGGCGAGGACCAGGACTAAGAGGCAACGTCATCGCCACACCGGTCGCTAACAGCGAAACCGTGTTTGTCTCAGTGGGCTATCAGCGTAAAAAAACTTATGCAGTCCATCTCGGCGCCACAGGGGAAGTCAGCAATACCAACGCCATTGCGTGGGAGTACGAAAAAGGAACAGCGTACGTACCATCGAATATTCTGTACGGGGACCAACTTTACCTGATAGCCGACAACGGGATGTTAACGAGTCTCGACACCCAAACTGGCAAGCTTATCTATGAAGGGGCCCGAGTCCCCATACCAGGCCGGTTCTCGGCGTCTCCGGTCGCCTATGATGGCAAACTCTTAATCGCCAGTCAGGACGGTGACATGTTCGTGATTAAGGCTGGGCCAGTGCACGAGGTGCTGGCAGTCAATTCGATCGAGCAATCTATTTGGGCTTCGCCGGCGATCACTGATGGGAAACTACTCGTTCGTGGTGCTACCCATATCTTCTGCTTCGCCGACCTCGGTGAGTAGCTGGCGAACGGTTTCGGCATCTCGTTCGAAGACGTGCACGATGGCGCCCACTGCGGCCAGCGAAGAACGACTGACGCTACTACCCATCGCTCCTACAGGAAACAAGCCAAGCGCCTCCTCCCCCTGAACGAAGTACTCAATACCAGCTGACTCAAGGAGTGACTTTACGATCGGCAAAAGCATCGCGTCGCTGGTGCGAAAAACCTGGACGATCTTCGATTCAGGATCAGGGCCCTCTTCCACAGGCAAAGTCACGACCAGTGTGACACCGCAATCGGCGCATTCGGAAAATTCAGGCCGGTACTCGGCCCCACAATCAGGGCAGAACATCAGGTTCCTCACCGCCTGAACAAGGAATCCTAGCCCAGGAGGTCTTCAGCACGTTGCTAGAACTCGGTACGACGCTGACGCTGGACCTGGCGGCGACGGCGGCGACGAGCAGCGGCAGCTTTCAGCCGCTTCGCTTCGCTGGGCTTCACATAGAAGCGGCGGCGGCGGATGTCCCGAAGGATACCTGCACGCTGAACTTCGCGGCGAAATTTCTTAATCGCCCACTCAAGGCGATCGCCTTCTTTAAGCCTTACTTCGACCATGGTTTCCCCAAAAAAAGAGCCTGAATTACTGACCAGGCTTGCAGCTAAGCGCCAGTAGGTGGCACGCCTCGCGTGACTACGGTACCGCAGTCAAGATCCACAGCTAAACGCTAGCATGGGCCATCGTCGGTCGCCACCACCCAACCTCAGCGTGAAAAGGCAAAAAGGTAGTCTAAGCCACGCACCAGAAACATCCCGTCAGAAATTGCCGGAGTTGAGAAAACGCCCTCTCCCACAGAGTAGGTACCCAAGATCTCCAGGAAAGGCCCAGCATCAATGACGTGTATGTCGCCTAAGTCGCTAACCACGTAAAGCTTCCCATTGGAGGCCACAGGAGAAGCTGTATATGTGGCTAGAGACTCTTTGGTCAGAGGCAAGGACGTTTCATCGGAAAGCTCGGGTGCACCGATGCGCTCACTGTAGATCGGAATGCCGGTGACCGCATCGAAGCAGGACAAAGTTCCGTCGCGCTGCATTATGAATAAGTAATCGCCGACGACAATCGGCGTCGAGATTAGCGGGCCCGCATCGGCAAGCGTCCAAACGACCTGGGGGCTGGAGCTCTGCCCGCTCGGCAGCGAGATATCTCCGACACCACCCGGACGAATGGCGTAAAACGGCTGTTGGGGCAAATATCCCGAACCAACGAAGATTAAGCCGTGAGAAAAGATTGGCGTCGGTACCGCAATCTCGGAGCTCGTCTTCAGCGTCCACAGTTCTTCGCCGTTGTCTAAACTATAAGCGCGCACCGCACGGCCCCCGTTCGTAACGACCTCGGACACTCCACGGGTACGAATGACCGCTGGCGTTGAGAACGAAGACACTTCATCTCGTGCCGTACGCCACAGTTCGGTTCCATTGACGACGTCAAAACCGGCGATAAATGCTCCTCCGTGAACGTCAGCCTGCACGATGACCTTGCCTTCATGGATTACAGGCGAGCTTGCCATACCCCACTGGAAAGTCGGGTCGAAGAACCACCCAGCGTCTAAGACGCCGAGGTCCACGTGCCACAACAGGTTGCCATTAACGTCGTAGCAGAATAGCCCCTGTGACCCTAACAGTGCGACGATGTATTGCCCGTCGGTTGCTGGGGTCGAGTTATTAAAACTGCCCTTTCGCAATCTGCCTGTGCGAGGCATCGCTTCTGCCGCGACCCGCTCCCACAAAACGTTACCGGTATGCTTGTCGATCGCCATAACGATCCAGCGGTGCAGCCACCTGTCGGCCACCGATTCCGGTGTGTCGGGAAGCTCCGCAATGAACCTCTGAGGTGGCCCGCTAGTAACCGCCGAGGTTACGTAAACACGATCTCCCCAGATAATGGGGCTCGCGTGGGCAAAACCGGGGATCTCTTTGCGCCAAGCTAAATTCGCCACGTCACCAACATCAAAACGGTCAGGCAACTCTGCACCATCTACAACGCCATTTCCGCCGGGACCCCGAAACGACGGCCAGTTCGAGGCCAGAGTCTCCGTAACAGATCCACTTGGTATCGGGCCAGAGTACAACGAGACAACTTCCACTTCACTTGACCACACCAGCACAATGGGCACGACCATGAAAGACAGGAACATGACCAGACCAGCGACGACATACGCGCGCAGCCTCAGCCACCCTGATTCTTTCTGAATTCTCATCGCTTGGTCATCCGGCGAGTGTCACCACTCTGAGTGAATGACATGCTAACTACACGACTATCTCGCACCGTGAAACGAATGGAGATCGCATCGGACTGCTCAGAAATGAACGTTACTTCCTCCACTGGCAGAAACCGCAATGAGTTACGCATACCCGTGGAGCGTGCAAGAAGAGCCCCGGTGTCGTAGTCAGCCCGTATCTCGAGCTCGAAACCAACTTCATCAATGTATACGCCTTCGTAACGACGCAGAATTTCGGGGCTAAGGCTGAGGATCTCCGGTGGGGGTGGAACAGCACCGAAGCTCATTAGCAGTTCTCCAAGTGAACGGTTCCGAGTCTCGATAGCACGCTGCAAAGCCATCGATAAAACTTCCGAGGAAGGTATATGCATCTCCAACAGCTCAGCGACCTTGTCCGTATCAGCTGCGTCAACAGCATTGGAGAGCAACTGGTCAAAACCGCCAGCGCCACTGCCAAATAGCAACGAGATAACGTCTTTATGGGCATTCTCGGCTGCCCATTCGAGAGGCTTCAAGCGATAGAAATCATCGGCCCAATCGGGGTCGGCACCCGCTCCCAGCAACACACGGACAACATCAGCGTGCCCACCCATAGATGCCAGAATCAATGCCGTGGCCCCATACTCATTAGCTTCGTCAACACTGGCTCCTCCCTCTAGCAGCGAACGCACGGCTTCCGCCTCCCCACGGCTAGCCGCAGCTCGCAAAGCTACTCCGTTACCACCTTGGACTCCTGCCAAACCCATGCCCACTACTAGAGTGAAAGCCAGGGCAATGGTAGAGAGCACGGAATCGGTCTTAGTCTTCATGTGTTCACGAATCGTTTCTGAACCCATGCCCACGCAAAGCAACAATCAGTTATCGTTGCGTAGCAACTTTTTGTCGACACACTTTTCAACACGGTAATTTTCAGCGATTTAGATTGAAAACGAAACGCCAAGGAGGAAAGTAATGGGCGCAGGCAGCGAAGGTTGGGCCTGGCTGGGTTTTGCCGTGATGACAATGGTTTCATGGGGCACCTACGGCGTCTTCCTACACACAGGCCAAATCGCTATGGGTGACCCAGTCAATGGCCGCTACAAGGCTTTTCTCTTCGTCGGTATCGCCTACTTCTTTGTCGCAGTGGTAGCGCCTCTGCTCGTGCTTAGACTGAACGGTGCGACTTGGAGCTTTCCGGCTAAAGGTCTCACTTGGTCCCTCATCGCCGGTGCGGTTGGAGCCGCCGGTGCGTTCTTTGTACTGATGGCCTTTGGAGCCAAAGGCACACCGACCGTGGTGATGTCGATCGTTTTTGCTGGGGCGCCGATCGTCAACGCGTTCACGGCATACGCATTCCACCCACCCGTTGGTGGACTTGCTAACGTGCGCTGGCAGTTTGTCTTCGGCATCATTCTCGCCGCTACCGGTGGCGCGCTCGTTGCCCTCTACAAACCAGATTCCGTTGCGCCATCGGTGCCTACACCTATGGTTACCGCCGCAGAACAAACGAAGGTTTCTCATTAAGCTCTTAACGCCAATCGGAAATCTAATAACCAGGTTCTGCCCAGTTTCTCACATCTTCTAGCGCCCTGTTAAAGCCACTCATGTGTGGTGGCCCAACCGCAGTTTCGCCAGCTTTTTGTGGTATATTTGTTGCATCCCTACGATCGTTCCGTGGCTCCAAGTACGCCCAGAACGTCCTCATTAAGCCGCCAGAGCGGCGAATATGCAATCCATCGATTGGCCACTGCAGGAATAGGACCCCGGGAATGAGTGATTTGGCATCGGTGACTGAAATCAGCGACGCCGTTGGCTCATGGTCTGCCCGGATTGGCAGCGTCAAGGTCGAGCATGGTGCCGGATGCCTAGTTCGGCTTGGAGAGCTAGTTGCTGAACTCGGAGGACACCGGGCGATGATAGTGACCGACCCCGGTATTCGTGCTGCTGGCCACGTCGACCGCGCATTGCAGGCGTTCAGGGGCAAGTCGATCGAAGCCTACGTATTTGATGGCGTCGAGGAGAACCCAACGACCGAGCATGTAGAAACCGGCAAGCAATTTGCGGTGGAGCATCGCATCGACTCTATCGTCGGACTTGGTGGCGGCAGCGCTATGGACTGCGCTAAGGGCATCAACTTTCTCCTAACCAATGGTGGCCAAATGGAAGACTACTGGGGGATGAACAAAGCTACAGAGCCGATGCTGCCATCCCTGGGTGTGCCCACGACTGCTGGGACTGGAAGCGAAGCGCAGTCGTTCGCCCTCATCGCACAGGCCAAAACGCATCAGAAAATGGCATGTGGTGACAAGAAAGCACACTTCCAGACTGTGATTTTGGATCCTGAGCTCACGGGAACTGTGCCATATTCGATCGCTGTTGCCACCGGATTAGATGCCATTTCCCACGCCATCGAAAGTTACGTCACGACTGCGCGCAACCCTGTTTCACAGATGTACGCCCGCGAAGCATGGCGGCTAATGTCGTGTAGCTTCGAGGCGTCATTGCGCGAGCCCAGCGACCTTGAGTTGCGCGGCAAGATGCAGCTCGGTGCTTATCTTGCTGGAGCTGCCATCGAGTGCTCGATGCTAGGGGCGGCGCACGCTTGTGCCAATCCACTGACGGCGCGTTTTAATATTACTCACGGGGTCGCAGTCGCAGCACTCTTGCCCGAGGTCGTGCGTTTTAACCAGCATGAAGTTGGTGAGATTTACGCTGATCTTTCGCCCGCACTGGCTGATACGATCGACCATCTGCGGGACGCCACGGGTGTTGAATTTCGTCTTGGAGAACTCGGTACCGACCGCAACAGCCTTCCGGAGCTTGCGACCGAAGCTGCTGCCCAGTGGACGGCCAGTTTTAACCCTCGTCCAGTCAGCGAAGCTGACTTGCTAAGGCTGTACGAAGCGTCTTTTTGAGGTCAATGTTTAGATGAACACGAGACAGATACTTTCATTAGTCTATGGATTCATCGTCCGCGGCTTGCCACTTGTGGTTATCGTTGGGGTAGCTAGCGCTTCGTCGGGAACACCACAGGAAAACGATGAATGGAACCTCTTCCGTCGCGACGCCGCCCTGACTGGAGTCTTGCCCGACGGTGCGCTGGCTGATGTTCTTGTGCCAATTTGGATGTTCGAGGCCGATGACAGCATAGAGTCAACCGCTGCCATCGCGAATGGTCATGTTTACTTTGGATCACTCGACACGTTCTTTTACGCCCTTGATCTGAAAACCGGTGAAGAACTATGGAAGTTCCAGGCCGCTGCAGAAGTGAAATCTTCGCCATCGGTATTCGACGGCTTTGTGTACTTCGGCGACGAATTTGGTGAGTTCCATGCCCTCGACGCAACAACCGGGGAAAAAAAGTGGGGCTTTGACACAGGTGCCGGCATTGTCTCCGCCGCCAACTATGCTGATGGCAGATTGGTGTTTGGCTCTTACGACAATAGCCTCTACGCTCTCAACGCGGTTGATGGTTCGTTAGCATGGCGCTTTCAAACCGAAGGCTATGTCAACGGCACTCCCGCAATCGTCGATGGCAAGGTGATTTCCATCGGATGCGACGGCTTCCTCCGTGTCATCGATCTCGCGACAGGAGAACTGCTGCATGAGATCCTGGTGTATTCGTACGTTGGCTCCAGCCCGGCAATCGTGGACGGAATTGCCTACTTCGGCACCTTCGAGAATCAGGTGCTAGCAATAAACTTTGCAACTGGTGAGCTACTGTGGGAATACGAGCATCCACAGCGCAAGTTTCCATTCTATTCTTCGGCAGCGGTTTCGGAGGGGCGAGTGCTAATCGGTGGCCGCGACAAGATAATGCATGCCATCGACGCATCAACCAGTGAGTCGCTATGGACCTACAGAATGCGTGCCCGCATAGATAGCTCGCCGGTCATTGTCGGCGATCGTGTCGTGTTTGGTGGTAGCAGTGGTGAAATTTCAATTCTCGACGTCATCAACGGCGACATTGTTTGGCAATTTGACACCGCTTCATCGATTGTTGCATCGCCGGCCATTGCTCAAGGTAAGTTAGTGATCGGCACTGAAGACGGTCAGATGTACGCCTTCGGCCCCGCTGCCCCTGAGGAGCCACTCAGTGAATGATCAAAGCATAGTTGACGGTGGACCGCGTCAACCTATCACCGCTGATCCGGCAACCACGAATAAGGACCTTGAGGGCGACACCCAGGTCGGGAGTGTCTTCGTGTCGAACTACCCCGCCTATTCTTTCTGGAATACTGCGGACCTTGGCGACTATCAAGAGGCTCTCAACGTAGCACCACGTCCCGACGTTCCACTCGGCCAATACATCCACATTCCGTTCTGCCGTAAGCGTTGCAAGTTCTGTTACTTTCGTGTCTACACCGACAAGAACGCTAGCCAGGTTGACAATTACATCGAAGCTCTAGTGCGCGAAAATGAAGTCTATGCAGAACAAACCGCCATCGCCGGGCGGCCGCTTAAGTATGTGTATTTCGGTGGAGGTACTCCTTCTTACATCTCTGTAAAGCACCTCAAAGGTCTGGTCGCAGGACTTAAGAGTGCAATACCGTGGGACGACGCTGAAGAGGTTACGTTCGAGTGCGAGCCTGGCACTTTGAGCCAAGCGAAAGTCGAAGCAATTCGCCGTATAGGTGTGACCCGCCTAAGCCTTGGGGTGGAGAACTTCAACGATAGTATCCTGGAACTCAACGGTCGTGCCCACGTTTCCAAGGAAATCTACCGCGTCTACCCCTGGTTGCTGTCAGCAGATTTTCCAGAGATCAACATAGACCTAATCGCTGGAATGGTAGGCGAAACATGGGAAACTTGGCGTGAAACAGTGCAGAAAGCAATCGACCTCGATCCCGAAACTGTCACCGTTTACCAAATGGAGTTGCCGTTTAACACACGTTTTTCCAAGCAGTATTTTGAAGGGATGCTGGACACCCCTCTTGCCGATTGGGAGACCAAGCGCGAGTGGCATGCTTATGCCTTCGAGGAACTACGTGAGGCAGGTTACGAAATTTCCAGCGCTTACACGATGGTAAAAAAGCAACAAACCCAGTTTGTCTATCGAAGCGCGTTGTGGGAAGGCTCCGACATGATGTCGATCGGAGTATCGTCGTTCGGTCACATGAGTGGTGTGCACGTACAGAACTCCCCGGACTGGGACGAGTATTTCCGCATGGTCGGCGAGGGGAAGCTGCCTGTGACCCGCGCCTTTGCAACAACCACTCAGCAACGACTTACCCGTGAGGTGATCCTGCAGCTCAAGCTCGGCCGTATTCGTCGGAGTTATTTCAGTGACAAGTTCGGCGTCGATATCTTGGAACAGTTTGCCGACCCTCTGAATACGTTGGACAACGACGGCTTCCTGGATATTCGCGGTGATCTAGTTAAGCTGACTCCAGAAGGGCTCCTTCGGGTCGATTCATTACTGCCCGCCTTCTATGATCCTGAGTTCCAACAAGCCAGGTACACATGATCATGAAAAAGCTCGCCTTTGGTTGCCTGATAGCCACGTTCTTGTTTGCAGCAGCTTTACCGCTGGAGGCACAAAAAGCTTCATTGGGGACTGCACCATCGCAGAGCTCCCAGGACCAACCTCCTAGCCAGTCGGAGCAAGAGGAGGAACAACGAGGCCAAGCACGCGAATTCATCTTCGTAGAAGGCAGCTTGCCGTATGTTCCTACTTCCAACACGATCGCCACAAAATTGCCATTGTCATTACAGCTAACTCCACTCCACGTCGGCATTGTCACCGAGGCCCTCTTCCAAGAGCATTACGATGTCACTGTTTCAGGGGCTCTGGGGAACATAAGCAACATCAACATTCAGCCTGGCAATGGGGTCAACGACTTCTTCATTATCCGCGGCTTCGACTCGTTAAGTAGCACACTAATCATGACGGATGGTGCACCCGAGCCGGAGACAACATTTTACGACCTCTACAATGTCGAGACCGTTGAGGTGCTTAAGGGTCCAAGCGGATTTCTGTACGGCAGCAATCCTCTCGCCGGAACAGTCAATATGGTGCGTAAGCAACCAACATCCAACACATTTGGAAGCGCACGCGCGACGTTGGGTAATTTCAACTGGGTCGAAGCGGCAGGTGACTTCAACTACGCCAACACTGACAGAGACTTCTTCTTGCGCGTCAACTCTCTGTTTCGTGACCGGAAAGGCTATCGTGACCGCATCGATGGACGCACGTTCGCTATCAATCCAGCAGCTACTTTCGAAATTAGTGACAAGGCTTCACTAACTCTGAACCTTGAGTTCGTCTCCGCCAACTACTCCCCTGACAGTGGGCTACCAATAGCCTACGGCGAGGTAGTGGCGGTCGACCGTACGACCAACTACCAGTCGGCACTTGATTCGTCCGATCAAAACATCTACCGGCTGCAGGCTGACTATCAGAATAAGGTCTCCGAAAACATCACTCTCCGTAACAAATTCTATTACCGAGGACTTGATTGGCTCTCAAACGGCACACTGTTTAACGGCATCATCCCGGTATTTAACCAGTTCTATATGCCGACCGGTGAGTTTCTTCTTAGCCGGTCGTTGATACTTCTAAACGACAAGCAGAACTGGGTCGGCAACCAACTCGAGGCTGTAATAAACGGCAGCACGGGTTCCGTGAGTCACAATTTGCTTTTGGGTTTCGAGTTGGCACGGCAAGCGGACATCTTCACACTTGATGTTGGTTTCCTCCCAGATGTTCCTCTGCTTGATCCCGGTGCGCCAACACCCGGACCTCCATTCATTTTGCCGATGTTTTCGCAGGCAGGCGATTCGCGGGCGATTGTTGCAGCTCCATATGTCATCGACCAAATCACTTTCAACGATCGCTTCCAAGTGCTCGCTGGTGTCCGGGTCGACACTATCGACTTTAGTGATAAAACTAAGAGCGTCTCGCGGCGCGATACCAAACTGAGCCCGATGCTTGGTGTCGTATTTGCGGCCGACGACAACAGCTCAATCTATGCGAACTACACCCGCTCGTTCGCACCGCCAGCGCCACGCGTACAGACTGGCAACGTACTACCCGAGCAGGGAAAGCAGATCGAAGCTGGCTTTAAGTACGAGTTCTTCGACCAACACGCCCGCGCCACCTTTGCCGTCTATCAGCTAGAGCGCCAAAATATTGGCATTCCTGATGCCAACGGAATCACCCAGCAGGTCGGGTCTCAGCGCTCACGTGGTTTCGAGACTGAACTGTTCATGGAAACATCGCAAGGACTCCGCTTTGTGGGCTCCTACGCGCACAATAATGCGGAACTTACTGAGTTTGCCGAACAAATCATCATTGGCGTCGATCCATATTTTTTTACGCCGATATACGGTACCGTCGACCGCTCTGGCAATCGGCCCGCGTTCGCTCCAGAAAACATTTTCAACTCTTGGATAAGCCAATCTGTCGGCCGCAGTTTCGTCGTTGGTGCCGGAGCCCGCTACGTCAGCGGCCAGTTCATCGCAGAAGATAACGAGTTCGTCATTGACAGCGTGCTGACATTCGACGCAATGGCGAGCTATGCGCACAAAGATCTTGTGTTTCAGTTCAACATCAAGAATTTGACCAACCGCGAGTACAACCAACGCGGTTTCGGCGACGTATCGGTAATACCAGCCGACCCCATGACGGTTTACTTCGGCGCCACCTACCAACGATAGTCAAGACTGGCGGGAGCAGCGCAATGTACCCGGATACCGACTATGACGTGATCGTTGTCGGCGGTGGCCCAGCAGGATCAACGGTAGGGGCCTTGCTAGCAGACGCCGGGCGTAAAGTTCTGGTCATCGACCGCGAAAAGTTTCCACGCTTCCGCGTCGGTGAATCACTGATGCCAGCAACGTACTGGACCCTTGAGCGACTTGGCGTTCTCGACCAGATGAAGTGCAGCAGTTTTCCCAAGAAGCACAGTGTCCAGTTCTTCGCCAAAAACGGTGAGGCAGCCGCACCGTACTATTTCTCGCGTGTCAATCAACACGAGAGTTCGCAAACTTGGCAGGTAGACCGCCGCGACTTCGACCACATGTTGCTGAAAAACGCGGCGGCCAAGAACGCAGACGTTTTCGAACAAGTCCGCGTTCACGAGGTGCTCTTTGATGGTGACCGTGCCATCGGGATTCGTGCTGAATTCAAAAACGGCGTAAAAAAAGCTGTCACCGCCAAAGTCATCGTCGACGCCACTGGCCAGAGCGCCATCATCTCCAAAAAGTTAAAACTTCGCCGGACTGACCCCAACCTCAAGCATTGTGCGTTCTTTACACGTTACAGAGGAGCACAACGTGATACTGGCATTGACGAGGGGGCCACGTTGATCATGCGGACCGAAACAGAAAAGTCATGGTTCTGGTACATCCCACAGTCCAACGACGTAGTCAGTGTCGGTGTAGTTGGTTCAATCGACTATCTCGTTAAAGGCCGTTCTAACGACCCGGGGGCTGTCTTTGACGAAGAACTCGCCCTTTGTAAGCCGCTACAGAAAAGAGTCGATGGCTCGGAGATCCTCCATCAGGTCCGCGTACTAAAAGACTTCACCTACGCCGCCAAGCAGATTGCTGGCGACGGTTGGGTTCTGGCCGGTGACGCGTTTGGTTTCATCGATCCTATCTATTCAACTGGCGTGTTCCTCGCCCTCAAGGGCGGCGAACTGGCGGCTGACTCAATTATCGAGGGGTTCGAGATCAATGATTTCTCCGCATCCCAACTCGGCAAGCATGGTCCAGAATTTATGGAAGGCATCGACGCTTTACGCAAGCTCGTGTATGCCTTCTATGCTCCGAGTTTCAGTATTGCCGAATTCCTCAAACAGTTTCCGGAGCATCAGGAAGACCTTGTCCATCTGCTGATCGGCAACATCTACAAGCACCCAGTTGACGGGCTACTCAAAGCGATGGATGAATACCACAAGCTGCCAATGTACAAGCCGATTGGGATCGATAAACCCACCGGGTGATCACCTGCCCACGCACAACTCAATTCAATAAGGTTTTCCAGTCTATGAAGACCGTAGTTTACGGGTTGCTGACATTGCTATATGTCCTCCACACCGATGTCTGGTATTGGGACGTTTCCCGTATAGTGCTGGGTTTCCCGATCGGCTTCACCTACCACGTTCTGGGAACCATCGTCATAACTGGAACCTTCTGGCTGGTCGTGCGGTACACCTGGCCGATAGAACTCGAAGCCGCAGAAGAACACGGCGTAGGTACTGCCTCAGATAACCTGGATTGCGACCTGACGTCTGTGGAATCACCATGACTCTCACAGTGATCGCCGCGTACCTGGCGCTGGTTTTAATGGTCGGAGTGCTATCCCATCGGTTCTTTCGTGGTACCGAAGAGGACTACTTTCTCGCTACTCGCTCAATCGGGCCATTCGTTTTGCTGATGTCATTGTTCGGCACCCAAATGACCGCCTTCGCGCTGCTTGGGGCGTCGGGACAGTCATATCGCACAGGCATCGGAGTTTTCGGCCTGATGGCCTCGAGTTCCGCTATCGTTGTTCCAACGGTGTTTTTCTTCGTCGGGACACGAGCCTGGGCCATCGGCAAACGTTACGGCTATACAACCCAGGTAGAGTACATCCGCGACCGCTGGGAATCCGACTTTTTAGGCTTGCTGTTGTTCATCTCGTTGGTGGCACTTCTGATTCCGTACCTGCTGATCGGTGTAATGGGTGCCGGGATCACGCTCTCCGATATTTCAGGTGGGCAAGTACCAACCTGGGTCGGGGGCCTGGTGGTATCCGCAGTGGTGATGACCTACGTAACTTACGGTGGCTTGCGAGGCACGGCCTGGGCAAACACTTTCCAGACACTAGTTTTCATGACCCTTGGTACGGTGACGTTCGTCTACGTCACCAACGCCATGGGTGGCCTAGGACCAGCGTTCGAGCGTATCGCAAGAGTACGCCCTGACCTGCTAGTTCGCGAAGGAAACTACAGTCCAGTGACCTATCTCACCTTCTTGTTCATTCCCCTGTCGGCCGGCATGTTCCCGCACTTGTTTATGCACTGGCTGACCGCCAGCAAGCTGCGCAACTTCCGTACCAGCGTGGTTGCCTACCCCTTCTGCATTGCGGTCGTCTGGATCCCGAGTGTTTTGCTCGGCGTTTTCGGCAACATCAATTTCCCAGAACTCACAGTTCCCGAGTCGAACGCGATCATGGTGCGACTAATCGAAGCTCATGCGCCGGAATTCCTCGCAGGCCTTCTTGGTGCCGGTATTTTCGCGGCGGTAATGTCCTCACTCGATTCACAGGCACTATCGCTTGGAACGATGTTCACCAAAGACATCGTGCTTCACTACGGCTACGATCAGAAGATGACTGATCACCAGCAGGTGCTCGTCGGCCGTATCTTTGTCGCCAGCATACTCGTTGTGACCTATTTGCTGTCGCTAATTACCCGCACGAGCATCTTCGCAATGGGCACATGGTCGTTCACTGGGTTCGCTGGGCTTTTCCCGATCATAGTTGCGGCGCTGTTCTGGCGACGCAGTACAAAACTCGGTGCGTTCGCGTCGCTACTCACTGTCGCGGCATTGTGGACCTACTACTTCATCCAAGGTTGGGGCCAACCCGACTATTCGGTCGGTGGTACCGGCATTATGCCGGTCGCAATAATCGTGACCGCCTCGGTGCTAGCAATGCTGGCCGGCTCGCTGCTGTCGAGCCCTCCGTGCGATGCCACTATAAGAAAATTCTTCCCAGCATGAAGATCGCATACATCACCGCTGGGGCAGCCGGTATGTACTGCGGCAGTTGTTTGCACGACAACACGCTAGCGGCGGCACTAATGGCGAAGGGTCACGAGGTAGCCTTGATCCCGACCTACACTCCGACGCGCACAGACGAGGAGGACGTCAGCATCGATCGTGTTTTCTACGGCGCAGTTAATGTTTTCCTCGAGCAAAAGTCGCCTGTGTTCCGACACATTCCAGAGCCACTGCACTGGATACTGGATCGCCCAAAGCTATTGGACTGGATCTCTGGGCTTAGTGGTGCGATCGATGCGACCAAGCTAGGCGATATGACACTGTCAGTAGCTAAAGGTGAGGCGGGAAACCAACAGCGCGAAGTAAAGGAACTGGTCAGTTGGCTGCGAGACGACTTTAAACCCGACATTGTGCATATCACCAACTCAATGTTTCTAGGGCTCGCAGGGCCACTCAAGCGCGAAATCAGGGTGCCCGTTTTGTGCTCCTTACAGGGCGAAGACATTTTCCTCGCCGCCCTTTCCGAGCCGTATAAGAGTCAAGTGCATGAGCAGCTTCGGGCTCATGCGCGCATCGTGGACGGGTTGGTGGCAACCTGCAACTACTACGCTAGTTTCATGGGCAAGTATCTCGACGTCGATCCCCAGCGCATACATGTCGTGCCATTGGGGATCAAGCTAGAAGGCCACCAGGGTGCTCCACCGGCGCCAAAATCGCATGACACAACAGTTGACGAAGTGCCGCCAGAAAGCTTGCGCAGTACTTCCTCCCCGTTCGTTGTTGGCTACCTAGCACGAATCTGCCCGGAAAAAGGCCTCCACAGGCTAGTCGAAGCATTCGCGCTACTTTGTGAGAAAGTCGATATGAAAGATCTACGGCTGCATGTAGCCGGCTACCTGGGTAAACGTGACGAAACTTATTTCCAGGACATCAAGAAGCGCGTTGATGAGCTCGGCCTGGCTGAAGTTTTCGACTACGCTGGCGAGGTAAATCGTGACGAAAAGATCGACTTTTTGCAGACCGTGGATGTGTTGTCTGTACCGACAACCTATAGCGACCCCAAAGGTCTCTTCGTCCTTGAAGCACTCGCCAACGGAACCCCGGTCGTGCAACCGGCTCATGGCTCGTTCCCCGAGATGATCGCAGCAACTGGGGGCGGTCTTCTCTTCGAACCGGGATCGACCGAGTCGCTTGCAGATAAGCTCGAGGAACTCATGCGTGCACCACAAAATCGCTACGAGCTTGGCAGACGTGGGGCAGATGCGGTGCACAAGAGATTTTCCGATACCGCCATGGCCGACGCGACCTTGGGCGTTTATCGTAAGTGGCTAGAAGAGTCACGGGGCGATGCTAATGGGCCCGCCGCCACGACAAAGGGTGAGGCAACCTAATGGAAAGATTCACGTACCAGCGACGCATCGAGTACTCCGACACCGATATGGGCGGAATAGTTCACTTCTCGCGTTTCTTCGTGTTCATGGAAAACGCCGAGCACGAGTTTCTCCGTGCTCGCGGCACCAACATCGATCGCACCGTCGACGGTGTTCGCATCAGCTGGCCACGAGTCGCAGCAACCTGCGACTTCAAATCACCGGCACGCTTCGGCGATGTTCTCCAAATCAACGTACGGATTGTGCGACGCGGGGTGAAGTCGATGACATATGGCTTCGAATTTTGGCGCGAGGATACACTCTTGGCGCAGGGCAAGACGACTTCGGTGTGTTGCGCCATGCACACGGACCGGAGTCCCGAACCGATTGAGATTCCCGACTGGTTTGTCCAAGCCATAGCAAGTGACGCATGAACAGCGGCGGCCTGCACCTTACCGATGTCACGCGCATATACCAGGATAATGCTGGTCGGGTCGAAGTTCTGCGTGGCATCTCACTATCAATGCAGCCCGGCAATTCGCTTGCCATTACAGGCCCCTCTGGCTCCGGCAAGAGCACCCTATTGCACGTCATCGGAACACTCGATCAGCCAAGTTCGGGATCAGTCGCAATCCTGGATACGGATCCCTTTGCAATGTCAGAACCCGACCTTGCTCGATTCCGTAACGAGAACATCGGCTTCGTTTTCCAGGACCACCACTTGTTACCGCAGTACTCGGTACTCGAAAACACATTAATCCCAGCCCTCGCCTTTCCATGCGACAACAACGTCCGCGCTCGCGCCACCGAGCTGCTCGAGCATGTCGGTCTCTCGCACCGCCTTGATCACCGTCCAGCACAATTGTCTGGTGGTGAACGCCAACGGGTGGCGATTGCCCGTGCCCTAATAAAGCAGCCGGGGCTCCTCCTATGCGATGAGCCCACTGGGAACTTAGATGTCGAAACAGCCTCGTCCGTTGCCGAGTTGATCTCAGAGCTACACACGCGGGCAAACAATATGCTCATCGTTGTAACCCATAGCATGGAACTCGCTGGTCGATTCTCACAACATGTTGAACTCCGGGATGGGTTATGCGAGGACGCGCGCGTGTGAGCACCACCGGAAAATTAGGTAAGTCATGCTGCGCGGTCTAGCCTACTTCTGGAAGCTTAATTTCGCAGTGTTGCTTGCGACAGCAGTCAATACCGCTGTCCTCACCGGCGCCTTGATTGTCGGTGATTCCGTGCGGGGCAGTTTGCGCGACATGACGCTCGACCGTCTCGGCAATATAGAACTGGCACTAGTCGTAGAGCGATTCTTTCCACAAAACCTTGCCGACCGCCTAAAAGAATCGGACGGTTTCGCTTCTGTGCACAGCGGCGCTGCTCCCGTAATTTTACTCCCGGGTACCGCTGTTCAAATTGAAACCGGGACGCGCGCCTCTCAGGTGAACGTTCTTGGCATTGACGAGCGGTTCAGCGCCATGTTCGATGGCGATCCGCTCGTTTTTGACAAGCCGGCTGGGCAAATCTTCCCGTCGGCAATTATCAACGAAACGTTACATCACCAACTTGGGGCCAAGACCGGCGACACGGTTCTGCTAAGTTTCCGGACCCGCGACAACATTCCCGATGACACCCTGCTTGGAAATAAGGAAAATAACGAGACATTTGGGACCATCCGGGCGACGATTGCCAGGATAATCCCAGACGCTGGGATCGGCCGATTCGGCCTAACACAGCACCAAGCTTTTCCGTCGAACGCCTACGTTGAGCTCGATGTCCTGCAACGGGAAATCAACCAGGAGGGCAACGTCAACGCTGTTCTAGTCGGACAGAACCAAGCACTAAAAACCACTGGTGCCGAGCACACAGAACCCACAACGACCACCAGAGATCTACTCCGCGGTGTCTTGAATCTTGAGGATCTTGGCCTCCGCATCGAACAACATCACAGCGTGGCCCTGGTCGAGAGTAATGAGTACGTGCTGCGGCCCTTAACACTGGCTGCGGTCGAAGAAACCGCCAAAGAGGTCGGCGCCTCAGTCACCCGCGTCACCAGTTATTTGGCGACCGCGATGGAGGTCGATGGTCGTTCGGTCCCCTACTCGACCATCTCTGCCCTCGCTGGGGTGTCCGCCGAACTTGCATCCCTGATGCTTGTATCCGGTGGGCCAGCTCCTATACCAACTGGCAACGAAATCCTCATCAACGAATGGGTCGCCAACGACGTCAAAGCGGAAGTCGGAGACACCTTGCGAATGGAGTACTACGTCGTCGGACCCTACGAAGAGCTTGAGCTTGAGACAACCGATTTCGTCGTTTCTGGCGTTGTCTCGATGAACGGTCTCGGCAACGACCGACGTCTAACCCCTGACTACCCAGGTATCGAGGACACCGAAAATATCGCAGATTGGGATCCGCCATTCCCCGTCGACCTCCGCCGTATTCGAGCCGTAGACGAGGACTACTGGGACAAGTATGCCGCCACACCGAAAGCCTTTGTCAACGAAGAAAAGGCCGATGAGCTGTGGAGCACAAGGTACGGTGTCGTCACGTCGGTTCGGATGACCCCCCCGGACGCCGTTCAGGTCGACGAGTTCGAGACTTTATTCGAAACGACGATGCTCACGCGACTGAACCTCGACCAGTTCGGCATGCGCTTTCTTGAGGTTCGGGCCGACGGGTTGCGAGCTGCCACCGGGGCAACCGATTTCAGCGGCCTGTTTATCGCCTTTAGCTTTTTCCTTATTGCCTCCGCAACGATTCTCGTAGGCCTTCTTTTCAGCCTTGGGGTTGAAACTCGCACTGAGGAAATCGGCTTGTTGTTGTCGGTGGGCTACACCCTCAAGCACGTCCATCGCCGGTTGCTGGTGGAAGGCAGCATCGTAGCCACTATAGGCGCGCTCGTTGGCCTAGTTTCCAGCGTCGGCTATGCGGCGCTCATGATGCTCGGGTTGCGAACCCTATGGCTGCCAGCGGTCGGCACATCGATGCTGACACTCCACGTCATGCCGATAAGCCTTGCAACAGGTTGGCTGATCTCAATGGTCGTTGTTCTCGGCGTAATCTGGTTCACCGTTCAGCGGCTCGGAAAGATTCCAGCGGCATTGCTTCTGAGAGGCTCCGTCTTTCGCCTCACTGGTTCCTCCACATCTCGACGCCGACTGCGTCTCAGCTTTGCAGCAATCAGTGCGGCGTTCGCGACTGTCATGCTAGTTCTCGCCTTCGCTCCCGGCAGGGCGATGGACCCATTGGTCTTCGGAACGATCGGGGTTCCTTTTCTAGGTGCCGGTCTTGCCTTGTTTTCCGAATGGTGTCGCGGTTCGCACGGCCACCTTGGGGCGTCGGGAACCACGGCCTTCTTTGGCATGGCAACCCGCAACAGTGCCTGGAACCCTGGGCGCAGCATCCTCTGTGTAGCGCTGGTTGCGGTCGCGTCCTTCGTGATCGTCACGGTGGCTGCAAACTACCGTGACCCAACAGGTGAATCCCAAACAATGAACTCGGGAACCGGGGGTTTCGCTCTCTACGCTACTTCCGAGATTCCACTTCATGAAGACCTAAATTCGCAGGATGGCCGCTTTGACCTCGGCTTCTCCCGCGATGACGAGAACCTTCTTAGAGGCGCACAAATCTTCCCCCTGCGTGCTGTTCCCGGAGATGACGCCAGTTGTTTGAACCTCTACCGGCCACAAAATCCCCGCTTGCTTGGTGCTAGCCCGGAATTGGTAGAGCGAGGAGGCTTCAGCTTCGCGACTATTCTTTCGCCATCGAACCTAGATTCTAAGGTGGGGAACCAAGATCCGGACAACCCTTGGGCGCTGCTCTATCAGGACCTCGGCCCCAACATTGTCCCAGTGCTCGGCGACGCCAACTCGGTGCAATGGATCCTCCATCTCGGCCTAGGCGACGAACTGATTGTAAAGAATGAATATGGCCAACCGCTTCATCTGCGAATCGTCGGCACTTTTGCTGAAAGCATCTTCCGCAGCGAGCTGTTGATTTCTGAAGAAAACCTGCTGGCACATTTCCCGAGCCAGAGCGGATACTCAACGTTCCTCTTCGATTTATCTGGGTTCCCCTTAGGCATGAATGGCGAAGTCGCCGGAACAAGTATCCCCACCCAAGCAAACGCCATCGCCCAGGCTCTTGAGCGTACTCTCGGGCCTTATGGGTTCGATGCCGAACGAACCGATCAGCTACTAGCAGACTTTCTGGTTGTACAGAACACCTACTTGGCAACGTTCCAACTTCTCGGCGGTCTCGGGCTCTTGCTCGGCACGGTAGGGCTCACGGTGGTGCTGATTCGCAACGTCATCGAACGCCGTGCCGAGCTAGCAACGTTGCGCGCCTTCGGGTTCCGTCGCAACGTGTTGACTCGAATGGTGTTGACCGAAAATGCTTTTCTTCTAATGCTCGGCACCACTATTGGGAGCATGTCTGCACTGATGGCTATCGCGCCGCGGTTCGCTGGTGCGGGCTTCAACTTGCCATGGAATTCGCTTGGGCTAATTCTCGTCGCTGTCTTTGTCGTCGGGATGGTATCAAGCGCTTTGGCGGTCGCTGGCGCCTTACATGTACCTTTGCTACCAGTGCTCAAGGGGGAGCAGTAGTTCTAACCGCTAGCCGGCTCCAGCAAACCATGAAGTGTGTCAGTGTCGAATAGTGAAATTGAATCGCGTCTCGGACTCCTTCTCATCTTCAACAACGACACGAATCACCTGCCGGCCCAAAAGCTCGTGCCAAGCTTCAAGAACATAGGCACCGGGGGGGACTCCATCGATCACAAAACGTCCATTTTCTCCGGTGATCGCGAAAAAAGGGTGAGGTACGACACCAATGTACGCCTGGGTCCACGGATGAACATTACAGCGCACAGGAATCATGACCTCTGGGGCGGCAAAGACGCGCTCGATGGTCATCCCGGGCTGTGGAAGGGCAATATTGAATGATGGATTATTAGCAGCCACCAAGTGCACAGTGTGCAGTGTGGGGTCGGAGTTCACGATTTGGATCGAAGCACCGGCCTGCATGCCAAGGACATGTGGCTGGTACACGCAGCCAACCTTGTCGAGGATGACGGGCGCAGGCTCACCAACCGGTAGCGTTCCAGTGATGGCCTCACGAATGTAGATGAAGACCCAGCGAAGCGTGCCATTGTTGTTAACCACGAGACGTTTGGAAAGGATGGTTTCGCTGCTATGTGATGCAATGCAGAAGGCATCCTGCGTCATCGAAACCACAGTCGGGGCCGGAGGATCACCTTCGTAGCGAACTTCCCCCGTAATCGAGCCGGCACCCGCTCCAAAGACCAAACTACCAATCGGCTCTTGCGTAAAGGCAATCACAGGCGCCATCGCCACAAACACCAAGCTCGCAGCGGCGGTAGTCAAAATCGACCTCCAACGCACCTCTTTCCGCATCATCTCATCCAAAGATCGTGTATCTTGATGACACTTTCATCGGAATCCTATCAGGGTCAGCATGCTCCCTGAGTTAATCGCTCCCGAATAGAATTCGCAGCCTATGAATCTTTCCGAGTTCGATAGCGCCTGTCTTGCTGGGGACCTGGGCAAAGCATCACAATTTGCGATGTCGATTCTCGTGCGCATTGGCGAAATCCAGAGTGCTTCAGCAATGATTGACATCACCCGTGCCCACATCGACAGTACGCTCTTTCAAGGTGATGCGACACTTGAGTTTGCTGAGAAGCTCGCCCACATGGATGCCAAGGTGGTAGTTCCTACCACTCTCAACGTCAGCGGCGTTGATGAGCATGGCTGGCAAGACTGGGCGGTACCACCAGAGTGGGCAGAGAAGGCACATCGCCAGATGATCGCCTACCAGAGCATGGGTACCGAGGCGACGTGGACCTGTGCTCCGTATCAGGTGTCTGAGAAGCCATCGTTTGGCGAGCAAATAGCTTGGGGTGAATCAAACGCAGTTGCTTTTGCTAATTCAGTACTTGGGGCACGCACCATTCAGTATCCGGACCTCCTCGACGTATGTGCCGCCATCACCGGGCGGGTACCTGCTGTTGGCCTGCATCTAAATGAGAACCGGGCCGGCGAGATACTGCTCAAGCTCATTGACATCCCCGAGGATCTGCAAGCTGATGATTCGTTTGCGCCAGTTCTCGGCCACTTGCTTGGCACAATCGCCGACGATCGCGTACCAGTTGTTGAAGGCCTCACGGTTGAGCTGCCCGAAGACCACCTTAAGGCCATCTGCGCTGGTGGCGCCAGTTCTGGTGCCGTGCACTTGTTTCACATCGTGGGGCAGACACCAGAGGCGCTAACCCGTGCTGAGGCGTTCCAAGGTCATGAGCCCACCGAGGTGCATGACATAAACCTCCGTGACCTACGCCGTATTCGCTCCGAACTCGATAGCTCCCAGGGCAAATCACTGGACATGGTAGTTCTCGGCAGCCCACATTTCTCTTTCGCTGAGTTCCGTAAGCTCGAGCCCTTGCTTGAAGGACAACAATGCCACACCGACGTTGATTTCCTGGTGACGTCGAGCCGCGCGATGGTAAAGCTGGCGCGTGAGTCGGGGATGCTCGACACGCTCGAGGCTTTCGGCGGCAAAGTGACTGTAGACACCTGCATTCTTACTACCCCGATGTTGTTCCCAGAGACTCGGCGTCTAATGACAAACTCGGCGAAATATGCTTATTACTCGCCCGGACTGCTAGACGCCGAGGTAGCCTTTGGGAGCATGGCTGACTGCGTCCGTTCAGCCATCAACGGTAGGGTGCAAACGAACAACTCGCTCTGGGATAGTTAGGCATGGGCGACTTTATCCAAGGGAAGACGCTGGTCGAAGGTGAAGCCACCGGTCCGGCTTTGTGGAGCGACAAGCCGCTAAGTTTCTGGGGCGGCTATGACCAGAATACGGGTGAGATCATCGACCGTCGGCACCCTCTCGTTGGCCATATCGGGGCTAATCGAATTATCGCGATACCCCATACCAAAGGGTCAAGCACCTCAACCGCCGTGCTGCTCGAGGCGGTGCGTCGGGGGAAATCACCAGCCGCCATCATCACGACGGGTGTGGCGTCGTTCCTCGCTCTAGCTTCGATCGTCGCCAAAGAAATGTACGACACCAGCTTCCCAGTTTTGACGGTCGCCGAAGACGATTTCAATAAACTTGAGTTAGCCGATTGGGTGTCGATTAGTGACGATGGTGTCATCGAGTTTGGCGCCAACCCCCAGCCTACTTCCCCTTCCTAGCTCTATCGGTTCTCTCGGAAAGAAGAAGGGGAACACTAGTGATTGACTAAGAGTCTCGCTCGAGTAGGCCACCTGTTGTAGATCCGGCCCCCCAGTGGCAAGCTTAGTTTTCGATGTACGCAGCCATACTATTCATTTCTCTGTCAGGATGAGGACTCCAGTGAACGCCTTTCGCACATTTTCCGCTTTTGTACTCGTATCGATGCTCGTCGCCCCTGTGATTGCCCATCAGCAGGGTGCGCAGGCCACAGAAATTGTTGTTACGCCCGAGTCTCTAACTCTCGAGGTTGGTGATACCACGGAGATTTCCGCTGTCGTCAAAGACGCTGACGGTAATGTGATTGAGGGTGCCACAGTGGTTTTCCTCTCAACGGCGCGTCGGGCGCTGGGGGTTACTCCAGCCGGGCAAGTCGAGGCCTATCGACCAGGCGAGTTTCAGATCATGGCACGTGTACCAATGGACCCGAATGACACGGGCCGGCGTGCCCCGGCGCGAGTGCAGGCGATGATCCCCGTCGTCGTGGCAGCCCCACCGATCAGCAGGATCGAGTTCGGCGCCGCCCCGTCCCGCTTCTACACCGGAACAAACTTTCGCCCCGAGGTCACCTTGACCGATCGCTCCGGAGCCAACAGAAGCGACGTTGCCATTATGTTTGAAAGCACCAACACAGAAGTTGCCGAGGTAACGGCGGTGGGCCGCATCAGCTTGCTTGCTCCGGGTGAAGCAACAATTACAGCGAAGGCAGAAGCAACTTCGATCGACTTGCAGATGAGCGTCGAAGAAAACCCAACTGTGCATATCGAGATGAGTCCGCAGGCAAACAAGGCGCGTACTGGTGATGTCGTGCATATAAACGCGCGCGCACTCAACGCCGATGGCACTGAAGTAGAAGGGATTCCAATTCAGTATTCGTTTCAGGCTCGCACAATCGACCACAACCTAGGACAGGCTTCGTCAGGCCTGATCACCGATGATGGCCGCTTTGTCGCTGACGTCGCAGGCGAATACGTCATTATCGCCAACGCTGGCGATCAAGCAAGCATGACGACGTTGGAGATCGAACCCCGCAATATGGCAAGGGAGATCGAACTTGTGGGCCATGGCGCGGTGCGTGACCGTGCCACATCGGACCTGTGGATCTGGGAGGGCGTCGACGGCAAAGACTACGCCATCACGGGCACCTGGGGCGCCGAGGGTCACGCCTACATCTGGGACGTGACGGACCCAAGCAACATGGTAATCATCGATGTCGTTCACGTCGATGCACGAACAGTCAACGATGTGAAGGTTTCCGAGGACGGTCGTATTGCTGTGATTAGTCGCGAGGGGGCCAGCAACCGGCGCAATGGCCTAGTCATTCTAGATGTTTCTGACCTGGCGACTGGAGGTGCGCGCATCCTGGCAACATTCGATGACCAGCTTACCGGTGGTGTTCACAACCTTTATATCAATCAGAATCACATTTACGCGTTGAGCGCTGGGACTCGCTACGACATCATCAACATCGAGGACCCAACCAACCCTTACCGGGTCGGCCGCTACCAGCACGACAGCCCAGGATCCTCAATTCATGACGTTTGGGTGGCCAACGGCATCGCCTTTTCATCGAACTGGGACGATGGTGTGGTCGCTGTTGACGTTGGCGGCGGAGGCCAGGGCGGCTCCCCGAACAATCCGGTGCTTCTAGGAAGCTACGCTTACCCGAGCGGTTGGAACCATGCCGCTTTCCCGTATTGGAGTGAGTCGGCCGGGAAGTTCTATATGTTCGCTGGTGATGAGGCAGGCCGACGAGGCAATACGCCAGGTTACGAGGGCGAAGCTGAGCGAATGAATGGCTGGATCCATGTCATCGAGTGGGACGAATGGGGCGAACCTCATGAGGTAGCCCGTTACGAGGTACCCGAGGTCGGCACCCATAACCTGTGGGTTGAGGACGACATTATGTACGTCGCTTATTATCAGGGCGGCCTGCGCGTCGTCGACGTGTCCGGAGAGTTGCTCGGCGACCTTTACCGCCAGGGGCGCGAAATCGGCTACTTTCTTGCTTACGACCCTCAGGGCTTCCTTCCGAACTCTCCGTTCGCCTGGGGCCCACAACCGTTTAAAGGCAATATCTTCTTCTCCGATCTCAACTCGGGCCTATGGGCGGTAAAGGTCCGTGAAGAGGACATTCAATGAAAAAGGCGTCGCTCGTCGCCCTTGTCGCCATCATCGGAACGCTGGTTGTCGTCGTGCCAGCAATTCCGCAGGCACAGAGCACTTACACGTTCTACGTTGCTGCTGAATCAGATGATGTTGTCGAGAAGATCGCCTTTGGTCCCGGAGGCTTGAGCTTAATCAAAAGCATTGCCGTCGGTTCTTGGCCAACTGAAATCGAAGGGCCTCACGGGCTTGGGATCTCGCCTGACGGCGCGCATTGGTACCTGTCGCTGGCACACGGCCAACCAGGGCCCCACGGCAGTATCGTCAAGTACAGTACTGAGGATGACGTCTGGCTCGGCGAGGTTGCTGTGGGCATGTTCCCTGCAACGCTGGCAGTGTCACCGAGCATTGGCTTGCTCTACGTGGCTAACTTCAATCTCCATGGCCTTCCAGAACCGAGCTCAATCTCGGTGGTTGACCCTGAAAGCATGACCGAGGTCGGCCAAGTCGACGTCGGCGTGATGCCGCACGGTGCGCGAATGAACCGCGAAGGCTCAAAGCTTTATTCGGTCAATATGATGGATGACGTACTGGTTGAAGTAGATGCCTATCGGATTGAGGTAAGTCGACAACTTGGTCTTACAAGGCATGCCCAACACCAGATTGACGGGACCCAGCAACAGCATATGGCCCAGCATAGTAGTGAGGCGGCGCATGAAGAAGTGGATGGTATGGACATGTCGGAGATGATCAAGCCTACATGGGCCACTGCCCCAACGCCTCAAGGCAAGATTTACGTCGCCGGCAACGGCGCCGGAAAGATCCTCGAAATCGACCTTGAAGATTGGGGAATAACTCGTGAGTTCGCGACTCCAGCGGGCCCCTATAATCTCGATGTTTCGCTCGACGGCATGCTGCTGGCGGTAACCTACAAGAGCAGCCGGTCTGTTGGCTTTTGGGACCTTAATGCCGGTGAGGAGGTTGGACGCGTCGAAACGCTGCGGCCGATCCCGCATGGAATCGTGATCACGCCCGACGCCCGCTACGCGTTCGCCACCATCGAGGGCATCGGCGGCGAGCCGGGTTCAGTTGAAGCCTATGACCTGACGACGTTCAAACGGGTCGGCAACCTCGACATTGCGAAGCAAGCCGGCGGCATCGCCTTTTGGAAGATCAACTAGGCGAACATCGCTAACCGTGGCCCCATCTTTATAAAACCCGGCTGCTGCAACCAGTAGGTGGTGAACATGTCGGACGAAGACTTCCAGCGAAACTACCGTAATACGATCGGTTTGTTTGCAACCGGTGTAACAGTGATCCTCGCGGCTAAGGATGGAGATGTGCGTGGCATAACAGCAAATGCTGTTGCCTCGTTGTCTCTGGACCCAACACTGCTCCTTTTTTGCCCAGCAAAGGACGCGCGCATTTCCTCATACTGCACGGTCGGCAGTTCGTTTACGGTCAACATCCTCGGAGTTCACCAGGAAGGAATCTCTAACCATTTCGCCGGCATGGATAGTGAACCTGAGCACGCGTTCGTCGCATGGGATGAAGCCGGTGACGCACCCCGCATCGCCGGCTCGCTAGCGTGCGTCGGTTGCAAGACTCATGCAATCCATGACGGTGGGGATCATTGGATTGTAGTCGGCGAGGTCATCGCACTTTATCAAGATAGCGACCCGGGGGAGCCTCTACTTTTTCATGCAGGAAACTACCATCGGTTAGCAAGCAACTAACAACGTCCACCGCAGGTAGCATTGACTCATCCCAGGAGTCTCACGGCCAGCCCTGCCCCCCCCCAAGAAAGGGAGGCATCCATCTGCGATCATGAGCTAGCTGTCAGCTCGTCGTAGACCACTCCCAGGTTGTCGTTGAGCCGACGCGGGGACCAGTCCACGAAATCTGGTGGCTGCATCTCAGTGATTTGGTCGCGGGTCCGACCATCGTCAATCTCATTCTGGACAAAGTCCCGAAGGATGTCGAAGTAGTTGGAGAAATCCCGCAGGCCGTTGATGTCGCTGATCTCACCGTGCCCCGGTATACATACCGTGTCGGCATCACACAGTTCAATCATCGCTTTGAGGCAGTTCTGCCAACCAACGGTCGTGGCGTCGGCACCGGTATCAATCCGCGGGTGAAGACCATTGAAAAAAAGGTCGCCTCCGTGAATAACCTTGGCCTCTGGAATAAAAACAAAGACGTCATTGTCGGTATGGCCACGATCTATGTGGCGCAGCTCAAGGGTGGTTGATCCAACTGTGACCTCTTGCTCAGACTCGAAGGTTTCGGTAGCCGAAAAAGACATGGCGGTCATTTGTTCTTCAGCCATAGCCATAAAGGTCGCCACCGATTGCGATCCGGCACTACGCGCTTCGCCGGAGATATCCATGTTGTCCACCTGCTGATTAAAGCGCTCTAGACGCCCGACATGGTCGCGAAGAATACCAGCCAACATTTGAGAGCCCCCTGCCATAGCCCGCGCCGCGCCGCGCTCCTGTCCATACACCGGAACCCCACCAGTAAAAAATGGGTTTCCGCCGATATGGTCACCATGATGGTGGGTATTAACAACGCTCTCAAGCGTACCGCCGAACGACTCAGCCTCAGCCCGCAACACCTCGCCAAAACCAGCGTTCTTAGTGTCAACGAGTACGAGGCTACTTCCATCATTAACGGCAAGCACATTGCCACCAGCACCAAAGGCGACCCTCATGGCGTCCCTAATCGGCCGCCAATCAAAAACGGTTGATTGCTGCCCAATACCGAACGTGGCACGCGGGCGTATCAACCCGCTGGCTGATGCTAGCGCCAGTGTGGTCGAAAACTCACGGCGGTTGAACATGGCGTTCTTCTCCTATTGAAATCCGAAGCAATACAGGGTGTTTCTGGTCCGCAGATAAATTCGGCTATCGTCGATTGCCGGGGTGCCATATACCAAGTCATCGAGGTCGCCGACTGATACGACGTCGAGTCCACCGCCGGGTTCCACAACCGCCACTAAACCGAGTTCACTAGCAAAGTAGATCTTTCCATCGGCTGCAACGGGAGAAGCATAGTACGCGTCCACAGCGCCACGCAGGCGGCCTTGGGCAAGGACCTCCCCGGTGGAGGGGTCGAAAGAAGTAACGATGCCACCGTCGTTGATCATGTAAAGCACACCTTCATATATCAACGGTGACGGCAACTGCGGCACGGCACGATGATACGTCCAGACAACGTTCTGTTCAGTCATGTCGCCCACGCCGCCTAGCTTGATAGCAAGCACACCGTTGGTTGACGTCATCGCAGCCTTGAAATAAGCCCAATCATTAGCATCGAAGGCATCATCTTGGTTGAGATCGGTGAAGCCCATCCAGCCAGCTGCAAGGGTGCCTTGGACCTCTTCAGCACTGAGCTTGCCGTCGCCATCGGCATCGCGTTCCAGGGCCTGCTCGAAGGTCTCGATCTGAGGCTGGCGACCGGGTTGCTGCATTGGTGATCCAAAGCCGTTTACGAAAATCATCCCGTCGTGTATGACTGGGGTTGATTTGATCTCGAAGGAAAGACCACTGACCCACCAGAGCTTCTCGCCATTTGAAACATCATAAGAGGTCAGAAAAAACGAGCCTGGGATCAGCAGCTGGGTACGACCAGCATCATCGACCCAGAGGATCGGTGTCGCATGGCCGCTCTTAGCCTCCGGGCGATCAGTCTTCCAGATCGTCCTGCCATCTTCCCGTGAGACCGCAAGCAAGTAGGAATCGTTAGTTTGGTCAGCAACCAAGATCACCATGTCGTCGACCAGGATTGGCGATGCCCCCATGCCATATATGTTGTCAAAAGGCCCCAGAGGCAAACTCCAGAGTTCATTGCCGTCGACATCGTAGGCAATCATCCCGTAGTCCGCGAAGAACACGACAACAATTTCACCGTCAGTGACCGGGCTCGGTGAAGCTGGATTATTGCGCGGATCAGGCGGGTCGGTCGGATGGCTCGGCGCCGTCCGGTGCCAAATGATCTCGCCGGAACCACGATCTAACGCGATGGTCTGCAAGTCATCTGCCACAACCCCCGTCAGGAAAACCTTGCCTTCCGAAAGGATCGGCGATGAATGCCCTGGAGGAAGTTGTGTCGCCCAGACCACGTTGGTGTCCGGACCAACCTCGCTGGGCAGATTCGATGTATCAGCAACACCATTCCCGTTTGGTCCCCGAAAACGCGACCAGTCGTTGGCCGCATCCGGCGCTACAAACTCGTCAGACTGTGTGGTGAACCCAGCGGCCCCCAAGGTAAGCAACAAAACAACGAAGAACGAAATTTTCGGTACGGGGAGTTTCAACGCCACGAATTTCTCAATCTGGTCCAATAAAGACATAAAAGAACTCTATCCCTGGTGGGAGCAGCCCACAACGCAGCGGGGCCCACCGAATATCAAATGGGTATGTCCCGCTATCGTTCGGAAACGGTTGTTCCCCGTTTGCACGGGTGGCAAGGTAAATGGAGTATTTTTCGTCTCACTTCGCCGCATTTGAACGTCTCCAAGGAGTTATCCCTAATGATGAAGGATCGCATTCTATTGCTGGTACTAGTTCTGTTGACGATGACCGCTCCTATTGTCGCGCAACAGCAAGAACAGGCAACAATACAGCTCACCATCGAACCGGCCGAACTCGCGCTCGCCCTCGGAGAAAAGACTACGCTAACAGCGACGGTGCGGGATGGTGACGGCAATATAGTGGATCGGCCGGTACTGTTTTTTTCGCAGGCACGCCGCGCAGTGTCGGTGAATGCTTCCACCGGAGAGGTGGAAGCGCTGCGACCCGGTGATTACATGCTCACCGCACGGGTTCCGTCCGAGAGTGCTGAAGGAGCATCCATACCCCTCGGTCGTGGTGCTTCGGCCGCAGCGGAGGTGCAAATTCCGGTCAGCATCGCCTTCCCAGCCGTTGATTCAATCGACTTCATCGGCATGCCAGCAAACTATTACCACTCTACGCTAGTGCGTCCCGAGATCATCATCCAGGATGTCAACGGTGGCACGCGTACTGACATCAACGCAGAGCTATCGAGCAGTGACTCGTCAATTGTTGAAGTAACGGAATTCGGCTTGCTACGTATGGTCGATGAGGGCGCCGCAAGAATTAGCGCTTCCGCTGAGGGTGTTACAGAGACAATCGATGTCCGCGTCATGAACAATCCAGTTGAGTCTGTGCAACTTGCGGTCAACAACACAGAAGTTCGCACGGGAGACGTGCTCCAGTTCAGGGCCACGGCTCTTGACGGACAGGGTAGCGAACTAGCCGAGATGCCGATCGAATACAGCTTCCGCGCTCGGACAGTTGACCATGCCAACGGTTCGGCCTCGTCAGGCATGATCACTGAGGAAGGTCGTTTTGTTGCCGATCTTCCTGGCGAGTACACAATCATCGCGTCGGCTGGCAACCATGTGGCGATCCAAACCGTTTGGGTTGAACCACGCAACGTCAAGAAGCTTGTGGAAATTGTGGGACAGGGCCGCGTGGCCGATCGGAAGACGTCGGATCTTTGGGTATGGGAGTCGCCAAACGGTCGCGACTATGCGGTTACGGGAACCTGGGGCGCGGAAGGCCACGCCTACTTCTGGGATGTTACCGATCCGACTAATATTTACATGGCAGCAACGGTCCGCATCGACGCACGAACCGTCAACGACGTAAAGGTCTCCGAAGACGGTTCAATCTGCATTATTAGCCGGGAAGGTGCCAGCAACCGACGCAACGGCTTTGTCATCCTCGATTGCTCGGACATTGAGAACAAAGGCGTGCCAATCCTAGCTCGCTACGACGACGAAATGACCGGGGGTGTGCACAACGTCTATATCTACGATGAACACGTTTACGCGTTGTCTTCGGGGCAACGCTATGACGTGATCAATATCGAGGATCCAACAAACCCGCATCGCGTCGGTCGCTTTGAGCTCGAGACACCAGGACACAGCATCCACGATGTTTGGGTGGAGAACGGGGTAGCGGTGTCGTCGAACTGGACAGATGGCATCGTAGTTGTCGACGTTGGCGGCGCTGGCAAGGGCGGATCGCCGCAAAATCCGGTCCAAATAGGCCAGTACACTTATCCTAGCGGCTGGAATCACGCTGGCTTTCCATACTGGAATGCGGATGGCAAGTTCTATGTGTTCGCCGGGGACGAGCACTTCCCTGCCGATCGCAACCCGCAGGGTATTGATCGATTTTCTGGCCCGGCGGTCAACGCTGCTGGCTGGATCCATGTCATCGAGTTCGACGACAACTACGAGAACCCAAAGGAAATAGCCCGCTATCAGGTCCCTGAGGGTGGTACACACAATTTCTGGATCGAAGATGACATCCTATACATTGGCTACTACAACCAGGGGCTCCGGGTTGTCGACATCTCGGGTGAACTACTTGGCAACCTCTACACCCAGGGACGCGAAATTGCTTACTTTGTGCCCGACGACCCAGAAGGATTTAAAGCTAATGCCGCCCGCACCTGGGGCACGATGCCGTTCAAAGGCCTAGTCTGGGTTGCCGACAATAACTCCGGGCTCTGGGCAATTCGCCTAGTTGACCCAGAGGAAGAGTAAATCGGCAAGCAAGAGGTTCAGCGTAAAGGCTAGAAGTCGATCGAGTAGGTCATCTTAGCGATCAGCTGATGGTCGGCGATGCCATCCCAGGCTTCGTCCCAGGTTCGAGTGCTCTTGTAGACGATATAGAAGCTGTCGATCTCGTTGATCACGTAGCGCAAGCGGGCATATACAGAGGCCCGACCCGAGACGCTGTTGTACTGAACCAGCGAATTGGTAAGCCAACGATCGTTGAAGTTGTAGGTGACACGTATTGTGGCCGTGTGGGTATCGTAGATGCCGTTCGGCAGCTCGATGTGGTTGTAGCTATAGCTCGGCGACAGGCTGAAGTTCTCGTTGAAACGAAAGGTGCCACCTGGCCTCAACGAATAGCGCGTGCCTCCCCAATATTCATTCCAGCTAACGTTCATCCTTCCGCTCACTCTTCGCGAGTCAACGCTGTCGAAGTTGGCTGAGTAGCCTTGGGTCCTATAGTCCCCCGGCAGTGCGAAGATGTTCTCCTTGTATGAGATGAAGAAAACCCGGTCAAGACGCTCGAGGTCCTTGCTGATATTGAACGTGACCCGATCGCCTGTCTGGAAGTGCACGCTGGTATTCAAGCCGGATTTTTGTTCGAGAAAATTGCCCTCAACATCAGTTAAGTAGTTGAAACTTCCAGAGAAGCGGACCTGGCGGATTGACGGTGCAAAACTGGGCCGGGGTTGCCAACCGATACGGTAATTCTGGCTCGCAATGTCACGTCGCGGGATGAAGCCAAGATCTGTCTGGAAGTCTGCGTCGATCCGCTGATAGTTGCCAGATATAACCCATCGGTCACTATTCCAACCAGCGCCAAAGCGTGCAGTGATCGGGTTGTCGTCAAGCTCGGCATCTGCCTCGAGGGAATCATCCCCGAGAACACTGGCGATCTCACCGCCAATCGTTAAGAAATCGTAGAAGACAAAGTTCGCGTCAACCCCACCCACACGATTGTATTCACCGGCACCCTGAGTGTTGGTCAACAACAACCCAATACTCGACCGCCTGAAGACATCTTGCTTCAGTCGCAACACACTGAAGTTCTTGCCTGGATTTAAGGAGCCTATGACGTCGTCAGTGGCTTTAGAGTCACCGGTCTGTGCGTTCACGAAACCAACGTTGGTAGAACCCAATTTCCCAGTGATCTTGGCACCGTACAACATTGGAACCGGTTCACCGTTCGCCATGCCAATGTTGCGCGAGTGGTACAGGCTCACTGTCGGCGCCCGCATGTGGTAGCTGCCCCCCCGATTGTATCCGCCGCTCCCAAAAGAGAAGTCGCTCGATGAATCGCGGAAAAACTCGCGTTTTTCCGCGAAAAATAGTGGGAAGCGTGTCAGGTTGACACGTTCCGTATCATCTTCTACCTGCGCGAAATCAGTATTGACTGTAAAGTCAGCGGTCAAATTCGGCGTGATCCGGATCTTGAAGTCCTCAATGCCCGCACTGCCATCTGCGTCGTTGAATGGATCACTCGTGAGGTTATATTGAGAGCCTGACCCCGCTGCGTACGGTTGGAATCGGAACCGCTTTGTCAATTTAAGATTACGTAAGCCGACAAGGTTTCCGAAAAAGGACACCGCGTTCATTTGGAAGCCACGCTTGTAATTGCTCCAATTGTGCTCTTCGTTCTTGCGGCGAACCTCGCGCTTAAAATCAATACCCCAGACGTGCGAGCCAGTTCGGTAGCTCAACGAGGAGAGCGGAATGCGAAACTCAGCAAACCAACCCTCGTCCGTGATTGTAGTTTTAGCGGCCCAGCGTTCATCCCAATCGGCATTGATATTGCGCTCATCCCGGACCTCAACGTCGAATCGAGTCCCCAGCGGATTAACCCGGAACACAAATGCACTGCGGCGATCGTGGTAAGGATCAAGCCCGACCGCTATTGTGTCGTCGGTATTCATGCGGCTATCACGACGCAGGTCCATCGCCAGGATCTTGTCCGGTTCGCTGTCATAACAATAGAACGCAAAATACAAGGCTTCGTCGTCATATAGCATGCGCACTTCAGTGCGTTCTGATCCCGGCTGGCCGTTGTCCGGTTCACGCTGAAAGAAGTCGCTAACTGGTTCAACCAAGTTCCATTCCGGTTCGTTTGGAACGCCATCGATATTGGGGGGCACGGGGGTGTAGACAGTGGTCATCCGCTTCCCGGTAATCGCCTGAACTTGGGCCTCATATGCCGGATCAGCGATCTCGCTGCCGTTCTTCTTTCCACCGTCTCCGCTGCTGTTTCCCTCTTGCTGTTGCGCACTCATAACAGCTTGCTGAAGCGCAACCTTCTTAGCCGCCGCTTGTACGTCAAGCCTACTTGCGACTTGTTTGTTCCCTTGTGTTAACGGAACGGCAAACACACTGGTAGAAACAAATGCTGCCATCAATAAGGTAAAGGGGACCAAGAGAAACCTACTCAAAGCGAAGCGCCTCAATTGGATCTAGCCGTGATGCACGAACAGCGGGGTAAAAACCGAAAACGATCCCAATTAAAGCGGCGAAACCAAAAGACATGATAACGGCATCGGGTGGAATCACCATCGTCCACCCGAAACTCTCGGAGAGTTGATCCGAAGCTACCCAAGCGAGTGCGATTCCTAGCGCCCCACCTAAGCAAGACAGAACAACGGCCTCGATAAGAAATTGCAATTGAACACTACCGCTCGTGGCACCGATCGACTTCCGGATGCCGATTTCCCGGGTTCGTTCGGTGACCGACACCAGCATGATGTTCATGATACCTATACCACCGACCACCAAACTAACTGCGGCGATTCCGGCAAGCAACATCGTGAACGTCTCTCTGCTTTCCTGAATGGCCTCGAGGTAAGTTGTCGCTGCATCTATCCGGAAGTCGCTCTCTGCGTCGGGACTCAGGCGGTGTTCACGACGAATGACCGCTTCGATCTCGGCCATCGCCGCTGTCATCAAGTTTTCGCTGGCGATCTTTACCTGGATGTTGTTGATACGATCGCTCCCGAAGACACGCCACTGGGAGGTCGACAAGGGAATCCACACCTGCTCATCTTGATTTCCTCTACCGGCACCTGCGACCCCCTTCTCTTGGAATACCCCTATAACTTCAAAGAGAATTCCGCGAATGCGTATTTCTGAACCCACCGGATCAATGCTGGGGGGGAATAGAATCTCCGACAACGCGCTGCCGAGCACCGCAACACGACGGCGCCCATCGGCCTCCGCCTGAGTCATAAAACGACCTTGTGCGATCTCCCAGTTGTTGAGTTCGGCCCAATCAGCCCATGTGCCGATGACCTTAGTGCCCAGGTTTACATTGCCGTATTCCACTTGGGCATCGCGCTCCGAGACCGGAACAACGTCGGTTATTGTCCGAGTCTTGGCCTGAATGGCGACGGCGTCGTCGACAGAAAGTCGCTCCGAGCGGCCCCGGGCACCATCTCGGCCCTTCCCCCATCCTTGGCTAACCGTCAGAAGATCAGCACCGAGCGAATTAAGTTGCGCCTCAACAGCGGCCTGCGCGCCCGTCCCTAGAGCAATCATGGTAATCACCGCCGCGACGCCAATGATGACGCCGAGCATGGTAAGCATCGATCGCAGCGGATTCACCCTCAGAGAGTTGAGCGCGACGCGCATAATCTCAAAGTACAGCATGCGGACCTCAAATCAGCGCCCTAGGCGCCGGCAATCTGCCTATTGGCCAGGGAGTGAAACGACAGTATTCTGCCGCGCAAAACGGTCACGTATCTCCTGCTGCGAGCGAAGCAAGGACGTGCTCGGCAACAGCACTAGCTCTTCACCTTCCTCGAGGCCAGCGAGAACCTCTGAAGTTTCCCAATCGCGAACGCCGGTGACAATCTCGCGGGCATGGAACCGCCCATCGACATCGAGCACGAAAACTACTGCCGGTTCCTGACGGCTGTCCTTGTCACCCTGGATACCGCCCACCGGTCGTGCCTTCGTGACGGTTTCACGACTATCTGCGTGGCCATTGTCGCTGTTGCCATTGGCCCAATCGCCTGGTTCTCGCATTGACGCCGACACTGAGTCTGAGTGGGTGGGTTTTTCCAACGGAGTCACCAGCGAGGATTGCAAAACGCCGACTCGAGCATCGAGGCCAAGAAGTTGTATCACTTCGCGGGCATCTTCCGGTGAACGCACCGCTTCGTTGGAGACCGTCAGCACGTTACTGCGCTCTTTGATGATGATACTCACGTCGGCATTCATGCCGGGAAGCAACAGTCCCCTACTGTTGTCGATGCGCGACAATACTGGAAATGTGGTAACGGACTGCTGTACCACCGCCTGAGGTTCAATCTTCATTACTTCGCCCTCAAAGTTCATGTCGGCAAAAGCTTCGACCGTACTCTTAATCCCCAGACCGGCCTTAACGTTACCAATATCGATCTCATCGACTAGCGTCCGAATCTCAAGCTCGGAAAGGTCCGCCATTTGAATCAAAACCGTGCCGCCAGAAACATTGTTGGTGCTCGAGGCGATAATCTGGCCCTGCTCAACGGTCTTGGCGATAATTGTGCCGCTGATCGGTGCAGTTACAGTGGTGTCTTCAAGTCGTTCGCGCGCCAGTTCGAGCGAAGCTTCTGCGCGAATGAACTGCGATTCGGCACTGGTGAAGTTCTGCTTGCTAGTCTCGAGGTCATTTTGCGAAATCAGATCCTCGGCGTATAGGGACTCTGCACGAACAAACTGCCGCTGTCCGATCTGTAAACGGATCTCCGCTGACTCGTAATCAGCCGCGACCTGCTTCAATTCTTGGTCGAGAATGCGAGTGTCGATCTGTGCAATAAGAGCGCCAGCTTCGAGGAAGTCTCCCATCTCAACCGGCATCTCAAGAATTTCACCGGATGCCTTAGACTTGATCTCGACGATCTTGACTGGCTGCAGAATACCGGTGGCGGAAACCGCGACGGTAATGTCGCGAACTGCAGCGATAACAGTCGGCAACTCGCTAAGTTCTTCTTCTTCGAGCTCGGTAGTGTATCGCTGGTAAGAGTAATAACCACCACCAATAACGCCAATGAAGATCACCAGCTTGAATGTTACGGCGAGTAGTTTCTTGAGAGCTTGCATTGTTCGTCAAGTCTATGACGTGCGCGCAAAGGATAGAAATCAAACTGGACCAAAGAAAATCGGCGCGCCAGACGAAGTCCATGCCGCTCCCCATTAACGACGGGACACGTCTGACGCGCCGTTCGAAACTTTTTAGGCAAAACTAACTACGTGACGATTGTTACGCACACGATATGGTCCAAAACTCGTCACCATTTAGATTGATTATTAGGCAGCTTCCGGACCAGATGGTTAAGACAATGCAAAATGTTTGTTAAGGATGTAAAAGCTCAAACATGCCCCAATCATGGGAGTTAGACGCTGATAGAATTGCCTTTCCATGATCTATCCACGGGCCAACAAGATGCAGCTGGGGGTTGTTTGTATTCTGGTCGGACTCCTGCTGACGCTAGCAAGCTTCCAGTACACCTGGCTGGGACAATTGTCGGAACGAGAGCAGGAACGTATGGGCCAGTCTCTCGATTTTGCGACCCGTGCCGTTCGTTCTGAGTTCGACAATGAGCTTGCCGAGCTATATCAGACTTTCCAAGTAGACTATCGGGAAGATGGCACGTTCCCAGAACAACTCGTGGAGCATTACGCCGAACACGTCGAAACGATCGAGGGCCCAGATATTCTGGAAAAAATCTACTGGGTAAACCTCAACGAAGAAACCGGTCTAGTGCTACAAGAGTTCACCGGTTCTGGTTTAAAAACCCTCGATGAATGGCCCCAAGACATCTCGAAGTTCCGCAACGAATTCGATGGGCTGCTTTCATACAACGATGCACAGTTTCGGTTGCTTCTAGGTCCCGAGCCCCTGCAGGACGACATTCCCGCCCTGGTCATCCAGCAAGTCTTCACCCGACCAACAAGCACCCTTGAGGATTACAAGTCGATCAGCTGGATTGTGGCTAAATTGCGGCCAAATGTGATCATCGGTGAACTTATTCCTGCCCTCGCGAACCAGTACATCTACGGCGAGGAAACACTCGATTACAACGTTGGCATCGTCAACCGCGATGAACCCACTGAACTTGTGTACAGCTCGGAGCCCAATCTCACTGCTGCTAGCTTTGCGGAACCCGACGCGCAGAGCAACATCTACGGTTTACGTAGTTGGCACTTCAATGCGCGCTTCCAGAAAAATCGGCGAATGTGGAACGTCATAGAGGAAAGCTCAGAGCCAAAGTGGGACCTGCTCGTGAAACACCAGGCCGGGTCACTGGAAGCAGCTGTGGCCGCAACACGTAATCGCAACTTGGCGATTAGCCTTGGCGTGTTTACCCTTCTCGCCACCGCCATAGCGATGGTCATGGTCTCAACTCGACGCGCGCAACGGCTCGCAGCACAACAAATGGAATTCGTCGCTGGAGTCTCACACGAACTCAGGACACCTCTCGCAGTGATCCGTACTGCCGCTGAAAACCTCGCCGACGACGTGGTGCACGATGCTGAGAAAACGCGCCAGTACGGAGAGCTAATCAACCATGAGGGGCGCCGACTTTCCAATATGGTCGAGCGCGTTTTGCTGTACGCCAAAATGCGAGGAGACAACCTGCAGTTCGAACATCAGTCTGTAGACCTGATCGCGACCATTGAGGATGCCATCGCTTCGAGCAACGCCGGGGGCAACGAGCGTTCCGTCAAAGTGAGGAAGGAGCTCCCGGAATCGTTACCCAGGACCATGGGCGACCCGGCGGCACTGAGTTCCGTGATACGAAACCTGATTTCCAACGCAATCAAGTATAGTCGCGAGGAAGGCATCGTTACTATACAAGCGAGGGAGACCAGTACCGAATCGGGTCCTGCCATTCAGGTTGCCATCCACGACCAAGGCGAAGGAATCCCGAGCAGAGAAATTCCCCACCTGTTCGACCCCTTCTTTCGTGGAGAGCGAGCTCGGCAAACACAGACAGAGGGGAGCGGCTTGGGTCTTAGCCTCGTTAAACAAGTGGTCGAAGCGCACGGTGGGGGGATTGACGTTACTAGCACGCCCGGCGCCGGCAGCACTTTCGTGGTCGAACTTCCAGTAATTGACTATTCAAAAACCTAAAGTTCGACCTTTCATTAAGATAGAATCGCCGCATGGCGAAACGAATTCTTCTCGTGGAAGACGAGCCCGGCCTGCAGGTAACACTATCGGATCGTTTGCGCAGTGAAGGCTACGAGGTCGAAACTGCCAGCGACGGAGAGACGGGCTATGAACGCGCTACAGAAGAGACCTTTGACCTCATCATTCTAGACATCATGCTTCCTGGCAAAAACGGCTTCGACGTCTGCCGCGACCTGAGGCAAGATGGCATGACACAACCGATCCTAATGCTCACGGCACGTGACCAGGTAGCTGACAAGGTTGTCGGGCTGAAACTGGGCGGGGATGACTACCTCACTAAACCGTTCGAGAACATTGAGCTGTTGGCTCGTGTGGAGGCACTGCTACGACGCTCGGCGACGTCTGCAACCACGCACAGCACTGATTTCTATGAGTTCGGTAACGTTTCCGTGAACTTCCGAAAGTCAGAGGTCATGCTTAACGACAAGCTGGTTGATCTTTCGGCACGGGAATTTCAACTGTTGCGCTACTTCATCGAAAACCGCGAGAGTTTGTTGTCACGCGACGAGTTACTCAACAACGTGTGGGGTTACGATGTTATGCCATCAACACGCACCGTGGACGTGCACATCGCCCGGCTTCGACAGAAAATCGAGGCAAATCCGAAATACCCCGTGCATATTCTTACAGTGCATGGCATGGGCTATAAATTCATCGGTTAGCAGCTGCTAATTAGAAGGAGACTTTCCCGATGAGACACAAGCGAAGCCAGATTTTCTCGGTCCTCATAGTTGCCGCATTGACAATCAAGCTAACAGGATGCGCCCAATCTCCCGACACGGCCCCAAACGATGTGGCCGGCGACACCACAAAACCCCTCATCCTTCTGGACTCACCGGCCGGGCCAGGAAGCAGCGCTCCCAACCTCTATGCTACGGACGACGGCCGCGTCTTGATGAGTTGGCTCGAGCCTGTACGCAACGATGGCTTAGAGACCGAAACCACGCGGCGGGGACGTTTTGCGCTGCGCTTCGCAACGCTCCAAGCCGAAGTATGGTCAGAACCACGAACGATAGCCGAAAGCGAGAAGTTCTTCGTCAACTGGGCTGATTTCCCGGTGCTCATCGAAAGCAGCGGGATGCTCGTTGCCCATTGGCTACAGATGAACGGCGGGCCCGGGACAAGCTACGACGTTCATATCACTCACTCGAAAGATGGTGGTGCAACATGGAGTGATTCAGTAGTGCCACACTCCGACGGCACAAAAACCGAACACGGATTCGTATCGATGGTCCCTGAACTGGACGGGGGCTTCACGGCCATCTGGCTAGATGGCCGTGATTTCTCAGAGCATGAGGAAAATGTTTCGCCCGAGATGTCTTTACGTGCGTCGCGTTTCTCCGGTGAGGGAAAACAAGGGCGCGAGGCTCTCCTCGACCCCCGTATTTGTGATTGCTGCCAGACGTCAGCCGAGTATATTGGCACCACCCTGGTGGTCGCCTACCGTGACCGTTCCGAAGAAGAAGTTCGCGACATTTGGAGCGTTCGTCGGACACCAGATGGCTGGGAAGCACCCATCCGAGTCGCGCACGATAATTGGCAGATTCCAGGATGCCCGGTCAACGGACCGGCAGTGGCTGGCGGTTCCTCAACAGGCGCAATCGCCTGGTTTTCACTACGCGAAGGTAATCCCGAGGTTAAAGTTAAGTTTGTCTCGGATGAGGGCAAAACCTATTCACAGACAATCCTGCTCGATCAGGTCAACGAACTTGATATTGATGCCGGCTATGAGCGCATGATCGAGGAGGATCGTGAAAAATGGATTCCGGGAATCCCGCTTGGACGCGTCGATGTGGAGTGGGTCGACGACGAGCGTGTCGCGGTCATCTGGCTTGTTGCTCGCGGCAGTGCCGCGGAAATTGTGATGCAGACCGTAGCTCTTGACGAGACTAGAGGCCCTCGTTATGTGTTGGCAACGACTGACGCAGGCCGAGCGAGTGGATTCCCGCGCCTAGTGCGAAGCGGCGCGCGGTTGATCATGGCATGGACGGAGCCTGGCAGTCCGTCAGCATTGCACACTGGGATTGTTAGCCTCCCCGTGAAGTAGTTGGCACTCGTGCTTGCTACAATTGCGGCATCTCTCACATTATCCCCTACGTGCCCGGGCAGCGTGGTACGGGGCGGAGTGCGAGTAACTTTTGGAGAGCTGGAATATGAAGGTAGTGTTGGCGTACTCGGGAGGTCTGGATACCGCGGTAATCCTTCGCTGGATTCGCGAGACCTACAACGCTGAGGTAATTGCCTACACTGGCGACGTTGGCCAGGGTGAAGATGAGCTTGAGAAGGCCCGTGCTAGCGCTGTTCTTACCGGTGCTGCGGACATTGTCGTTGAAGATCTGCGTGAGGCTTTCGTCAGCGAGTGTATCTTCCCGGCCGTTCGGGCTAACGCTGTCTACGAGTGGTACTACCTGATGGGTACAGCATTGGCACGACCAATCATTGGTCGTGGTCTCGTGGGCACGGCGGAGCGTGTTGGTGCCGAAGCGATTGCGCACGGGGCCACAGGGAAGGGCAACGACCAGGTTCGCTTCGAAATGACAGCGTACGCGCTCAAGCCCGACATCAAGATCATTGCTCCCTGGAGAGAGTGGGATCTGCGTGGTCGGTCCGATTTACTGGCCTATGCAGAACGATACGACATCGATCTGTCCGCTGCGCCAAAGCCCGAATACTCAATGGACGCCAACCTGATGCATGTCTCTTATGAGGGGGGGGTACTGGAAGACCCATGGGCGGCTCCACCCCCTGGCATGTTCCGCATGACTGTGGACCCGGAGGATGCGCCCGAAAAGGCTGGCTACGTAACCATAATGTTCGAGTCTGGTACGCCGGTGGCGGTCGATGGCGAACCCCTTGCTCCGGTGGCACTTTTAGAGCGTCTTAATGAGGTCGCCGGCGCCCACGGTGTGGGACGCGTCGACATTGTTGAAAATCGTTTCCTTGGGATGAAGAGCCGTGGCGTGTATGAAACACCGGGAGTCACTCTGTTGCTGCATGCCCACCGTGCAGTCGAGTCGATCACGCTCGACCGCGAAGTGCAGCACCTGCGCGACGAACTAGTGCCACGGTACGCCGAGATGGTTTACAACGGTAATTGGTTCAGCCCCGAGCGGGAAGCGCTACAAGAATTCATGGACTCGGTGCAGAAGCGAGTTAATGGCGAAGCGCGCCTTAAACTATATAAGGGTCAAGCTTCCATTGAGGGTCGCCGCTCGGCCACTCACACCCTCTACGACGAGAAAACCGTGACTTTCGAGGCGGACGACGTTTACGACCAGAGTGATGCGACAGGATTTATCCGCCTGCAAGCATTGCGTCTCCGAACACTAGCTGCAAAGCGCATCGCAGAAGGCGAGTGAGATGAGTTTGCTGCGGGATCGATTTGGCGGCGAGGTTGGCGATGACATGCAGCGTTACTCCTCTTCGCTGGAGGTTGACTTGCTCATGCTTAAGGAAGACGTGCAAGGCTCCCTCGCGCATGTACAGATGCTCGGAGAGGTCGGTTTGCTGGAGGCAAATGAAGTTTCAGCGTTGAGTGACGGGCTTGCCGAAGTGCAGACTGAGATCGAAAACGGCACCTACGTGCCGGGCGACGAACTCGAGGATATACACATGGCTGTGGAGGCTCGGCTCATCGAGAAACTGGGTGAACTCGGCGGCAAGCTCCACACAGCCCGCTCACGGAATGACCAGTGCGCCACAGATGTGCGCTTGTGGCTTCGAGGACGTTTGCAGCAGATCGATGATGCTCTGCGAAAATTGATGTCAACCCTCCTGGACCGGATCGAGCTTGACGGCGACAACCTGCTTCCTGGTTACACTCACGTTCAACGCGGCCAGCCGATTCTCTTGGGGCATCACTTGCTGGCCCATGCGTGGGCGCTAGAACGTGACCGGGCGCGTCTTTCAGAGGCATGCCGACGCGTGGACGCCTGCCCGCTCGGGGCCTGTGCCATGGCTGGAACCTCGTTGCCGATTGATCGTCACCGAAGTGCCGAGCTTCTCGGATTCGAAGCCCCGATAGATAACGCTATGGACGCAGTGTCGGCAAGGGATCATGAGCAAGAGGTTGCTGCGGCGTGCGCCATTTGCATGAATCACCTTTCGCGCATGGCTGAGGAATTGGTTTGGTGGAGTTCCGCCGAGTTTGATCTCGTGCAACTCAGCGATGACTACACAACAGGCTCTAGCATCATGCCTCAAAAGCGCAACCCGGACTCCGTGGAACTAGTGAGAGGCAAAGCGGCTCTGGTCCACGGCTGCGCGATGATGTTGCTATCGCTCGTGAAGGCACAGCCACTTTCCTACAATCGAGATTTGCAGGAGGGTCGCGCACCACTTTTCGAGGCGGTGATGGCAACCCACGACAGCGTGGCTCTTATGACTGGAGTGTGGAGCACGCTTGAATTTCGACCGGACCGTTTTTCCAGTGAACTGGAGGGTGACTTCAGCCTCGCCACTGAGATCGCTGACTTTCTTGTCCTAAAGGGAGTGGACTTTCGTACCGGGCACTCAGTGGCCGCTCGTATTGTCCGCTGGTGCGAGGAAAATAACGGCGACCTTCGGTTGTTAACTCCCGAAGTGGCTCGTGGGTTCCATCCAGCGCTCGACGCTGACTTGCTTGAGCTCCTTGACCCCCGTGCGGCCGCCGAGCGGCGAACCTCTCTTGGGGGTACGGCACCCGAGCAAATCAAGCGCCAGGTTGAGCACTTGCGGGGGCAGATTTCTGGGTCGTAGAAGCAGCCAAACACTCGGGGGTGCCGTTAATCAAGCAAGTCGTGCTTCCGCAGCCAGTCCTCATTGAGCTTCGACAGGTACCGTTCACCTGAGTCGGGAAGAAGAGTAACAATCAAAGCGTCTTCGACGGATACTCCGGAAGGATCATCTCCAGCGGCAATCCGTCGGGCAACGACGCGAGCACCAGCTGCTGCAGCCCCTCCCGAAGACCCAGTAAAAATCGCCTCATTGCGAGCCAACTCCATGGTCGACATATAACCCGTCTTGTCGTCAATCGTGATGATCTCGTCAATGTAATCCCACAGCACCGTCTCCGGCATGAAGTCCTCCCCGATACCATCTATCAGGTATTGGTGAATCTGGTCAGTCGGCGGCAATTCACGATGCTCGAAGTAATACGTGTAGATACTGCCAACTGTGTCGACCCCAACTACTTGGAGGTCAGGGTTCTGCTCCTTCAGAAACTTGGCCGTACCGCTGATCGTGCCACCTGTACCAACACCGGCAACCCAGTGGGTGATCTTGCCGTCGGTCTGGCGCCAGATCTCCGGTCCGGTGGTGTCGAAGTGAGCCTGAGGGTTGGCCATGTTGTAGTACTGGTATGGCAGGTAAGCACCCTGTTCGTCACGGATGCGCTCGGCAACCTTGTAATAGGACCGTGGATCATCGGCTTGGACTTCCGTCGGACAGAGAATCACCTCGACACCAAATGCCTTGAGGAGGGAAACCTTCTCGCTTGGCACCTTGTCAGGAGCCGTACAGATCATCTTGTAACCTTTCAGCGCGGCGCACATCGCTAAACCGAGCCCGGTGTTACCAGAAGTAGGCTCGACGATCGTACCGCCGGGTTTCAGCAACCCCGCCTTCTCTCCCGCCTCAATCATCGCCGGACCAATCCGGTCCTTGACACTAGAACCAGGATTGAAGCTTTCAATCTTTGCTGCGATGAGCGGTCCGCTCGATTCGAAATTTCGCAGCTTGACAAGCGGCGTGTTGCCCATCGTTTCAAGAATATGCTCGTAGATCTCCATCATGGCGAGGATACCAGCGGAGAGGTATACGCGCTAAATAGAAGGCTCTGTGGAAATGGCCACGCTCCAAGCTGGTGAAGAATTCGCGGGCGAGTCGGTCCCGGTGCTAAGCGGAAAAATGCTCCCGGAGGATTTCAAGGCTCTTGAGCGCACCAGTCGAAGAATCTTCTCGGCCCTCAAACTCGAGCGAGATCCAGCCCCGGTAGCCAGCGCGGCGCAACATTTCAGCGATACGTGCGTAGTTGATATCGAGCGTGTACCAACGACCACCACCATAGTAGGTCTTAGCCTGTACCAGCGTAATCGGAATGTGGCTCGCCGCCATCATTTCTAGTTGCGGGAAGCGATTTTCAAAGAAATTGCCAGTATCCAGAGTGATCTGTAGCCATGGTGAATCAATAGCTTCGACAATGCGGAGGACTCCTGCCGCCGTGCGGCCCAGACCCCAGTGATTCTCAAGGCCCATAACCACACCGTATTCCTCTGCCTTAGGTAGAATCTTTTCTAATGAGTTAATAACCCATTCAAAACCCATTTCCTCAGTAAGACCGTTAGGAATTGGCTCGATGCCTTCATCTTCCATCAACTGGTTAAACGAGCGCGTGGTACCCCAGCGACCAGTGTTGATCCGCATTGTTGGTATACCCATGGCGTTGGCAAGTTGTAGTTGATGGATCGTCAGGTCGACGTTCTCCTTGCGCCGCTCAGGCTCCGGATACAAAAAACCTTGATGAGTTGAAAACCCCATTAAGGTCATGCCGAGCTTGTGGGCCCGGGCTTTGAGCGCTTGGAGCGCCCCATTTGACTCATCGTCCATCTGGTTGTGAAGGATTTCAACGCCGTCAAAACCCATGTCGGCGGCGATATCAATGCACTGTAGAATTGTAGGTTGCTCATCCTTGTAGCGGCTAAACGAATAAGTCGAAACACCAATCTGATTATTGGTTGCGCCAGTGATTGAGATTGTTGATTTTCTTGATGTAGCCAATGGAACGGTTATCGGCGCGGCCCCAAATAGGCCACTCGCTGTCAGAGCAATGCTGCTACTTGCAACGGTGGTGTGCTTGAGGAAATTTCGGCGGTGCATTTTCATATGTCTTGGTTTCCTTGAAAAGATCAGAGTGAGTGACATCCTCTCAGTGAATCTTCCTGCAAACAATGGAAACGGCAAGAATCGACAATTGACCAAACACGGCGTGTCGCGGTCATAAAATCAAGCGAGGTCGAAATGAGTAGAGTTGTGAACTGCTCCGAACATGGTGCAGTCGCTGTCATCACCATCGACAGCCCGCCAGTCAATGGGCTAGGCCACGCGGTCCGGAAAGGTTTAGTCAAGTGCCTTTCCGACGCGCTAGCCAACAACATGGTTGAAGCTATCGTCGTACATGGTGCAGACAAAATGTTCTCTGCTGGCGCCGACATCAAGGAGTTCGGGTCCGAGCTTGCGTTCACACCACCATTGCTGACTGAAGTCATAAACATGGTCGAAGCATCGGGCAAGCCAGTAGTAGCAGCAATCCACGGGGTCGCCGCTGGTGGCGGTCTAGAACTCGCCCTTGGCTGCCACTATCGACTTGCTGCTATTAACGCGCGCCTTGGTCTTCCGGAAGTAACGCTTGGCATTATCCCCGGCGCTGGTGGTACACAACGCCTGCCTCGGCTAGTGGGTGTACCAGCCGCTCTTGATCTGATTGTTCAAGGCAAGCTCAATCCTGCTCTCGAAGCGCACAATATAGGCTTGGTCGACGAACTGTTCGAAGGTAATGCCGCTGATGCTGGTATCGCTTACGCCAATAAGCTGATAGTCGACGCCGCTGGTCCACGGCCAACCCGCAATCAGAACGCTCATATCGAGGCGGCGCGGGGCAAGCCTGAGATCTTCGAAGAATACCGCCTCGGCGCTCAAAAGAAGGCGCGCGGCATGCATGCACCATTAGCGGCGATCGAATCAATCGAGAACGCCGTCAACCTGCCATTCGATGAAAGCATCGAGAAGGAACGTGAGATCTTCGATCGTTGCGTTGAGTCTGACCAGTCGAAGGCTATGCGCCACGCGTTCTTCGCCGAGCGCACCGTTAACAAGATACCCGATGTGCCCAAGGAGACGCCTCCCCGGAAAGTCGACAGCGTAGCCGTGATCGGCTGCGGCACGATGGGACAAGGCATTTCGATGGCATTCGCCAACGCTAGCATCCCAGTAAAAGTTCTGGAGGCAGACCAGGAAGCGCTCGACGCTGGTCTTGCAAAGATCGAGAAGACCTATAACTCGTCAGTGGAGAAAGGCCGCATTTCAACAGAGGAGCGCGACCACGTCATCTCAATGATCACTGGAACCCTCGAGTACGCCGATCTGGCTGATGCGGACTTAGTCGTCGAAGCTGTCTTCGAAGAACTAGAACTTAAAAAGGCGATCTTCTCGAAGCTCGATCAAGTGTGTAATCCAGGCGCCATACTGGCAACCAATACTTCAACCTTGGATATCAATGAGATCGCCGCTACGACGTCGCGCCCCGGCGACGTCATCGGACTACACTTTTTCAGTCCAGCACACATCATGCGTCTGCTTGAAATTGTTCGCGGTGACAAAACCGAAGCTGACGTTATCGCTACTGCTATGGCGCTGGCCAAAATGCTCCGCAAAACCGGCGTATTGGTGGGAGTGTGCGAAGGCTTTGTTGGCAACCGCATGCTGCTAGCCTATTTGCGTGAGGCCTACTTCCTTCTTGAGGAAGGAGCATTGCCCCAGCAAGTCGATAAAGCAATCTATGATTTCGGCTTTCCGATGGGACCATTCACCATGCTCGACATGGCCGGTCTTACAGTCGGTTATCTTATCCGCCAACATCAGGCGGGAACGAGGGCCACTGATGAACGTTACTCGGACATCGAGGACCGTATCGTCGAAATGGGTCGGCTCGGGCAAAAGACGGGCGCCGGTTGGTACAAGTACGAGGCCGGCACGCGAAAGCCCGCAGCGGATGACATGATCGAAGAAATGATTGTCGAGACGTCCGCGAACCTTGGTATCAAGCGGCGCGAAATAAGCGACCAGGAAATCATCGAGCGTTGCTTGTACCCACTAATCAACGAGGGTGCCAAGATTCTTGAGGAAGGTATAGCGATCCGTTCCAGCGACATTGATGTGGTCTGGTTGTACGGCTACGGCTTCCCACGTCACCACGGCGGGCCTATGTTCTGGGCGGACCTGATTGGGACCGACACTATCCATGGCAAGATGGTCGAGTTCGAAACCGAGCACGGCAACCTCATGAAACCAGCTGGCCTTCTGAAGGAGTTAGCCAAAGAAGGCAAGGGGTTCGGAGACATTTGATGTTGCTTCGATCACATGACGGCCGGTTCCTGGTTGCTTAGCTAACGAGGCTTTTATCTCAAGACACGTCATCCACGGCAATACACAAGGTTTGCAACCTTCGCAGCGCAAAGCGCTGGAACGAACGTACCGACGCCGTGTTCCGCCAAGCAAAGTGGTCTCTGCCGAACTAGCCCGTCACCTAGCCCAAATTTCTAATGACCTCAGGCGTCAGGTTGGGGTACTTGTCAGCCGGGACGGCGTTATCCGCAACGTCATTGTTGGCGACGCCGCACAGCTCATGTTGCCCAACATTGGCCGTCTACGGGGGCGGGCCGGACGATTTCGAGGTCTGCGGCTTGTTCATACTCACCTCAAGGGTGAACCACTAACGGCTGATGATCTCAACGACCTAGCTTTACTGCGCCTGGACATGGTCACCATGGTTGAGGTGATACAAAACGGCCAGCCAGGTCGCGTCGAGGCTGCGTATCTCGATCCGTCGATGCTAGCCGTTGACGATGGCGTATCCACCAATGGTGCCAACCAAAGTGGTTTGCCCCCATCCAACCCGTTTCTATACGCGCGGGCACGTAACGTTCAGGAGCTCACCCTTGACTTCGAATCGACAATAGCTGCCCTCGAAGATGAGTTCGCCCGAGTGGCCCGCAATACTTCCGGCGCTACTGGCACCGAACGCGCCTTGGTTATCGGTATCCAACCTGATGACGACCACCTCGCCGAAACCCTCGAACTGGTCCGCTCGGCTGAAGTCGTCATGGCTGGAGTCTCTCGCCAGCGTCGCCGCCGAATCCACCCAAAGACAGTGGTCGGGCGCGGCAAGTTGCAAGAAATCGTTCTCGAAGCGATGCGCCGTAACGCCGAAGTCGCAATCTTCGACATTGACCTAAAGCCGGCCCAGGCCCGCGCCTTCGAGGATGCCACCGGCCTCAAAGCGATCGATCGTACCCAGCTAATCCTTGATGTTTTCGCACAACGGGCGCGTAGCGGCGACGGCAAGCTTCAAGTGGAGCTAGCGCAGCTACGTTATTCGCTACCCAGACTTACCGAGAAAGACGCCGGGCTCTCACGCTTGACTGGAGGTATTGGTGGGCGCGGCCCTGGCGAAACTGTGATGGAAATCGGACGGCGGCGTATTCGCGATCGCATCCGTGCACTTGAGAAGAGAGTGGAAAAGCTCTCCAAGCAACGTGACCTTAGAAGACAACGTCGCCGCCGTGAGCGCATTCCAGTACTCTCGATCATTGGCTATACAAACGCTGGCAAGAGCACGTTACTCAATGCACTAACTAACAGTGAAATTGAAGCAGCCGACAAGCTTTTCATGACGCTCGACCCAACCAGCCGTCGGCTCCGGTTCCCACGTCAGGGCAAGGTCATCATCACTGATACCGTCGGGTTTATTGCTGATCTTCCCGAAGACCTGATCACCGCTTTTCGTGCCACGCTAGAAGAACTTGCCGATGCGAACCTTCTCCTGCACGTCATAGACGCTGCGGATCCACGCATCAACGAAAAAATTGGGGCTGTTGAGTCACTTCTGTGTGACCTGGAACTCAGTGATATACCGATTCTTCGTGTTCTCAACAAGATCGACCTGGTGCCTGAGGACCAAGCCGACAATCTTGTACGGCGCTTCGCGGCAACTGCCGTCAGCGCGGTTGACCGCAGCGGGCTTGAGACGTTGGTCAACACGGCTGAGAAACACCTGGGAGGAAGTAGCTTCAGCCCACGTTACACGACGCCCACCTTATCTGGCTGAGGGTCTGCTTGCTATTATTCCGGCATCTCTGATGCATCTCTTAACCGCCATGGCGAATCCCGTTTCTGGTTTTCTACGCAAACTCAAGTATGGAGACGATGTAATTGTCGTCTCGGGGCTTCCCCGTTCGGGCACCTCGATGATGATGAAGATGCTCGACGCCGCCGCATTGTCAATTATGACCGACAACGAGCGCGCTGCGGATGAGGACAACCCCAAGGGCTACTTCGAGTACGCGCGGGTCAAGGACCTAAAAGATGAAGCGGACAAGTCGTGGGTGCGCGAGGCGCGCGGCCAAGTGCTAAAAGTTATTTCCCATCTTCTGGAAACTCTGCCGGATGAAAACTTCTACCGCGTTATCTTGGTGCGTCGCGATTTCGACGAAATTATTGCCTCACAGAACAAGATGTTGGAGCGCCGCGGCGAGGAAAACCAGGTTGCTGACTCAACAGTCAAAGAGGCATATATACGCCATCTCGTTGACATTCGCTACATGGTGCGCAGGCGCCCCAATTTCGAAATGATCGAGGTCCAATTTATGCAAGCGATGGAAGCACCGCGGATTTTTGCCACCGACGTCAATAAGTTCCTTGGCGGGAACCTCGATGTTGAGTCGATGATGGCTGTAGTCGACCTTGAGCTGTACCGCAATCGAAAACGAGACGTCCGTGCCGATACAAGTTCGTCATAGAAGTTGACAACTGCATCCATTGTTCAGAATAGGCTTAATACTGCTCGCGGTTTCGGCGACGCTGCTGGACCTTCAGGTTAAGGAACTCGACAAACACCGAGAAGCCCATCGCGAAGTAGATGTAACCCTTAGGAATATGGAAGCCAGCACCGTCCGCGACTAGTGACATACCGATCAAGAGAAGGAAACCAAGTGCCAACATCTTGACTGTTGGATGGCGCTCGACGAAATTCGCAACTGGACTCGCCGCAATCAACATTATGCCGACCGCGATGATCACCGCTGCAACCATGATACGGACGTCATCCACCATACCCACAGCAGTAATGACGGAATCGAGAGAAAATACGATATCAAGAATCATTATCTGGGCGATCACTAGGGCGAAAGATGCTACCGGCTTCGCGGTGGGGCCGTGACCATCACCTTCGATATTTTCATGGATTTCGTGCGTTGCCTTCCCTAGCAGAAATAAGCCACCAAATAAGAGGATCAAATCGCGCCCCGACACACCATGCTCGCCGAAGCTGAATAGCGGCGTCGTCAGCCGCGCAATCCAGACAATCAGTATCAGCATGGCGATCCTCATCAGCATCGCCATGGACAAACCTAAGGTGCGGGCACGAGCCTGCTGCCCTTTCTCTAATTTGCCTGAGAGCAACGAGATAAAAACGATGTTGTCTATCCCGAGGACAACCTCAAGAACCGTCAACGTGATTAGGGCAATCCAGGCGTCTGGGCTCGTCAGAAGTTCCATAGCATATAGGGGCTCAACAATTTAAAGCTTGTGCTGTAATCTAGCTTAGCAGTCTCAACTGGGTAGCCCACATCTAGGGTGCGCCATGAAAATGCCTGTGAGGAGCAGAAAGGGTTCGGCCCCCCCATCGTGGGCGCATGGGGGCAATGGTCTGTTAAGCACGTGAGCGCCGCGCAGAAGCCTTCTGCTAAAAATGGCACTATCGACGACGGCCCGTCGGGCCATTGTCCCAGTCCTGAGCGCTCGAAATATCCGGATAGCCCCATTGCTCCCCATTCCAACCTTGGAAGCCTTCCATTCGGAATGCCCAGAAGCCACTCGTTGAATCCGAAGCCACGATCAAACCATCGGCGTTGCGCACGTCCACACCGAAATTCCCATTGAACACCGGAGTGAAGTCCTCATTAAGAGGACCAAGGTAGGTGTCATACCAAGCAACGGTCACCGGGTTCTTGGGGTCCATAAGGCTGAAGATCTGCACGCCATCCACGTAGCCAGAAACAAACACATATGGCCAGCGGACCTCGTGATTGTGCACTAGGTGCTTCCAATTGGCTGTCCAGGCTCCAATCGGAGAGCGTATGTTTTGTCGTTCACCGTCAAGCGCCGGTTGAAGGTCGAAGATTCGCAACGGCGCGTATTGGTACTCGGTTTCGGCGACTACGTAGCGACCATCAGGGGACGGCGTAAAAGTGTGCCCAAAGGTAATTCCAGTGGCTCCAACAATCGACGCGATCAAAACAGGGGTCTCGAGATCACTAACATCATAGACGTAGTAACCACCTGTACCGCCACCGTAAAACCGGTCGGATTCGGTGTCGGGATGATAGCCAACGTACATGTCGTGGTAGCCACGGAAGTCACCACCATCCGTGCCGACAGGAACGGTAGCCACTAGGGCCTCGTCAGCACGACCTTGGACGACGTAACCAAGATCGTAGACATGAGCATACGGGCCACGCACGGTGGTAAATAACAGCACCCGACCGTTGCTGTGCTTGTAGATGAAGATATTGTGGAAACCACCTGGATGGTCTGGTGCCCGTATGCGGCCCACTTCCGTTACAGACGATGGGTCCGGAAGCCCAGTAACATCAAGGACTACTGCACCGAGGTCAGCGTCTGGTCCTCCCTGAGAAAACTGTAGCGATTGCACTACGTAGTAGCGACCGTCCCACTTGAAGTGTTTGACGTCCATGCCTCCACTGCCCTGGTGGAGGTCATCGTTCTCAATGCGCCAGCGGTAGACCACCTCTGGCTGATGCGGATTGGAAAGGTTGATGATGTCGGTGCCCCTTTCACCATCGAAAAATTTGACCCGTCCGACATACGCGTAGGGCCGCTCGAGTTCCTGTTCAATGTCAATATCTGCAACTGATAAACGTGGTCCAAGTGGCAAATGAGAAACCACTTCAATGTTGTCACTGCCACGCTTTTGGGGTGTCCATTGCTGCACCGCTGGAGTCGCGGATGTAAGCAAGAAAATGGCAATACCAGTGAATCTTGATACCCGGCCGATGTTCATTTCCAACCTCTTTAGAGAAAGATGAGAATTCCCAGAACTTTAACGGTCATGCAATGCTAGCTCCAGTGATCAGCGTTGTTTGCACGGGAGAAACGTCCAGAAGGCAAGTCGGCATCCACAGCAGAACCACTTAATACCTTCGAGTAGAATCTACTGGAGGCCACGGGTTGAGAGTTGTATAAACAACCCGCCTAATGGGAACTTGCCTGAGTTTGTTCTCACATACTCACAGCTTTTATGCCACAACTAGCTCTCGGGGGAGACAGAATGAGAAAGATTTCTATTTTCGTGTTGCTTGTGACGCTGGTCACAACAACTACACCTGCGCAAGAATCCCAGGAATCCTCGGATCAAGGCAGGATGTTTGTCCTGATGAACTACGTGACCATCAAGCACGGCATGGAACAAGCTTTCATGGCGGCTATGGCTGATCACCTTGAGTGGCACAAGAGCACTAACGATACCCACTACTACAGCGCCGGGCAGGTGATTACGGGGCCTCGAACGGGACAATTCGTCTGGGCAGCAGGTCCGCTAACAGGAGCCATGCTCGATGACTACAGAACATTCGAAGAAACCGACGTGGCAGATTGGAGTAATCGTGGTGGGATGCAATATATCGACGGCATCGAAACCCAGATCTACGGGACGATTCCAGGGCTTGATAACCCCCCGCCAGCGGACCACCAAGCAGCTATGGTTAATGTCTACGAAATTGACATCGAGTTTCCAGAAATAACCTCGTTCATGCAGTCAGTGGAACAACTTGAAGCTCTAGAGGCTGAAGTCGGCCATGACGACTATCATATGTGGATGGAGGTAGTGTCTGGCGACAGCCTCGCTAAGCGCCACTACGTGCAATGGGTGGAAGGCTGGGACGACATGCCTGGAGTCGACCCAGTTCGTGAGGCTGAGCTTGCAAACGCTGCAGGAGGGGAAGAAGCCTACGTGAGGCTCCGGGAGAACATGTTACGCAGCGTCAAAAAGGCAACCATTCACACCATCCAGAATCTGCCAGATTTGAGCTTTCTGCCCGAAGCTCAGTAACACACGATTATCACAGGTACTTTGTAGCAGTAGCATTATTCCGCTCGGGTGCGCACCTTAGAACACCAAGCTTTTATGGCGGTCCCTTCACTTCCCTGATATGAGGAGAACACCCATGACTCGCAAACTCCCCTTGCTCGTTTTCTTGGCGATAGTGACCGTCGCTGGATCGACCACAACGGCATCTTCGTCGCCTCCTGAAATCACATTGCCAACAACCAGCCAGCAAACAGGTGCCTACGATGCTGCCCGGCCATTTGGCACCCTGAGGCAACAGGCAAAGATTCAACAGGAGTGGGTTCGAGAGCGGCTCGAAATCAACCTACCGCGAATTATGCGGGAGCAGGGCGTCGACATGTGGATCATGTCCATGCGCGAGTACAACGAAGACCCAGTATTCCGCGCCTTGGTCTCCCCTACCAGTTTCGCGGCACGGCGCCGCACTATCTATGTGTTTTTCGACCGAGGGGTCACTGAAGGTGTGGAACGACTGGCGCTTGGCGGCGGTTCACAGGGTGGTCTATACGAAGCATTTCGAACGAACTTGTCGACTTCAACGACCCAGCAGGCAGAGTTGTGGGGAGCGGGTCAGTGGCGCTTGCTAGCGCAGCTGGTAAGCGAGCGCGATCCTCAGGTCATCGCCGTCAATATCGATCACGAGCACAACTTCGCGGACGGTCTGACCGCTGGTGAGTGGGAACAGATGGCCGAGGCCCTAGGCCAAGATTACGCCTCCAGAGTGGTGAGAAACCCCCGGTTAGCGATCGACTATCTCGCGATGCGGGTGCCAGGAATGACTCCGTATTATCGTCGCTTACAGTCGATTGTCCACGAAGTCATCTCAGCAGCTTTTTCCAATTTGGTCATCGAGCCTGGAGTAACAACCACCGATGACGTTGTCTGGTGGATGCGCCAGCGGGTCAATGACATGGGGCTGGGAACATGGTTCCAACCTTCGGTTAGCATCCAACGACAGGGGGGCACTGGTGGCCTCGACACAAACCCGGTGATTGAACGGGGCGATGTGTTGCACTGCGATTTCGGTATTACAGCGATGCGCTTGAATACTGATACCCAGCACATGGGCTACGTGCTGAGAGAAGGCGAGACCGAGACGCCTGCAGGGTTGCAGGTCGCACTCGACAATGCCAAGCGTCTACAAGACATCCTCATGGAAGAGATCAAGGTCGGTCTTAGCGGCAACGAGATCCTAACGTTAGTGCTCAATCGTATGAACGCCGAAGGGCTAAACGGCACGATGTACACACATCCAATCGGCGACCATGGCCATGGGGCAGGGCCACTAATCGGTTTGTGGGATTACCAAGAGAACGTGCCGGGACGCGGTGATGTACCGGTAATACCCAGCATGTGGTTTTCAACCGAGTTGCAGGTGACAACTCCGGTTCCGGAATGGGGCAACCAAGCAGTGCGCATGGCGATGGAAGAAGAAGCAGAGGTTACAGTCGACGGACGCACAAGGTGGATGCTTCGCCGCCAAAGCGAATTTCATTTGATCTATTGAGCGACCGGGTTCCAGTTCCGTTACTTGAATAGTTCGCATGGCAAACAGCAGAACAATCAAATCCGGGCCGTGGCAACTGGTCATTTAATGTGAGGTGAAACGGCTGCGGGCTGTACCCTATTGCTCCCGCTCGCCTTTGAAAGTGCCAGGGCCAAGCTGGCCAATTAAACTGACGGCGTGCCCCTATCGTCGCAACACCTCTCCTGACATCGACCCTGTCATCTCTTCTTCACGAAGCGCCAACTCCCCATTCACCAGCACGTGTACAACCCCCTCGGAGTACTGGTGTGGATCGGTATAGGTAGCGCGGTCTCTGATGCGATCGAGATCAAAAACTACAACGTCGGCGTAAGCCCCGGGGCGCAGCGTGCCGCGGTCGCGAATCCGAAACGCCGTCGCCGGTAGGCTAGTCATACTTCGAATCGCCTGCTCCAGGGAGACAACATTATCCTCAAGAACATATTTGCGAATCTTGCGCGTAAAACTTCCGTAGGCGCGCGGATGCGGCTTGGCGGCACCGAAACGCGGCACGCCTCCATCGGAGGAGGTCATGGTCCAAGACTGCACCATAAAGGCGTGAAGGTCATCAGAGTGCATGTTGTAGGAAATAATGCTGCCTGCCCCACCACTTGTCAGCAGTTCAATAGCAATATCGATCGGATCCACATCTTGCTCGCCGGCAAGATCCTCCAGCGTGCGGCCTTCGATTTCGGGGCCTCCGCCCGTGAACTGGAGTCGATCAGCGCCCCCGCGGCGGGCTAAGTTCCCGACCATAGCTTCACGGATACGTATCCGCGTCTCCAATTCCGCAAAGCGTCCAGCGAGCGCATCAGCTCCGCCGGCTTGGGACCAGCGCGGTAACAACGCGGCACTCAAACCGGTGCTTGAAGCCTCGTACGGATACTGGTCAGCATACATCTCGACGCCTTCGTTACGGGCTTGTGAGATATGTTCGATAACGGTACGCGATTCACCCCATACGTTGGGACCGAGCGCCTTGATGTGAGTAACAACGCCCGGTATACCCACCTTACGTGCCACCTCGATGACCTCGTCAACCGCTGCGACAAGGCCAATCGAATAGTCCGCTTCATCCCTTATATGGCTAGCATAAACACCACCATATTCAGCTGCGACTTCAGCCAGGGTGATCACTTCGGAGAGTTCGGCGTAGCTCCCTGGGGTGTAAAAAAGTCCGCTCGAAAGTCCAAAGGCCCCCGCGTCCATGCCAACGCGCACAATATCGCGCATGCGGTTCAGTTCTTCCGGCGTAGCCTGGCGATCCTCCATTCCTATGACAGTACGGCGCGTTGACCCGTGCCCCACCATTTGCGCCACATTGACACCAAGGCCGTGCTCACCAAGCGCGTATCGCTGCTCTTGAATCTCAGGGCTGCGACCATCGGGGTTAACAACGACCGTTGTGAGACCTTGAGTAATCAGTGTCTTAGCAGCACTTCGATCTGGTGCTATGAGTCCTTCGGCAGCGTGCGAATGAACATCGATGAAGCCTGGCGTGACGTACAGGCCCGTTGCGTCGAGTACGACCGGAGCACTGGCTTCCGAGAGATCATCGATCAACAAGACGCGATCTCTAGAGATCCCAACGTCGGCGACAAACCAGGGGTTTCCTGTGCCGTCGAGAATTCTGCCGCCGCTGATGATGACGTCGTAGTCTTGTTGCCGCCCTTCCGACGCGAGCGCGCCCGCAGTCAATGCAGCAACCAGAAGAACTGTAACGGAAATGTTTCGAGCGTTGCTCACGGTCACCGTCGTCTCTTGTCGGGAATCTCGCTGCTTGTGCCCCGGCAATCTATCTCGGCATCTCCACCTTCTCAATGTCATTGATCTGCTTCCACCTCTACCTAATGAGGCACCACAACGCGACGACCAGCCTGCGAGGACAAGACAACGAGGGTAGAATGGCGCTTTCTGCTCACCACGCATCGGGTTCTTCGGAGGTGCCGAGCTGCGATGAAGCACAATGGAATCGCGGTCATCGATTTCGGTGGGCAGTATGCTCACCTGATTGCTACCAAGGTTCGGCGCCATGGCGTCCTTGCCGAAATTCGCCAGCCGGAAGACCCAATTGAGGCCTTCGAGGGTTTTAAAGGGATCATTATCTCGGGTAGCCCCAGCCTTGCCTCGCACGGCGAAGATTCCGAATACACCCATGCCATCTACGACCTCGACGTACCTATTATCGGCTTCTGTTTCGGACACCAAGAAATCGCCCGTCACTATGGTGGCGAGGTCATCCATGGGGGTCGAGAATGGGGCAAAGTGAATCTTCATCTCACCGGCGAACATCCATTGTTTGCCGGCCTAGGTCCAGTCGAGCAAGTCTTCATGAGTCACTACGATTCGATAGCGAGCGTTGGGGCCGATTTCCAGGAACTCGGCTACAGTAAAGCCACCGAAGGGAGCGAGGGTCACCGTTTCGCGGCGATCGGCTCCGACACACTGCGTCGATACGGCCTGCAGTTTCACCCTGAAGTTGACGATACTGTGCACGGAGACCGGATGATCGCCAACTTCGTGCTCGATATCTGCGAATGCAAACGATCGTGGACGATGGAAGGCTACGTCGATGAAACATCCGAACATCTCAGGCGACAGGTGGGCGAGGGGTCGGTTTTCCTGCTCGCGTCAGGCGGCGTCGACTCAACTGTGGCCGCGGTTCTAATCGCTAACGCTTTGAGCCCTGAGCATCTCCAATTACTGCACATCGACAACGGCTTAATGCGTAAGAATGAAAGTGCCGAAGTCGTTGAATACTTCAAAGAGATCGGCCTCGGTGAAAATCTCGCGTTCGTTGATGCAACGAAAGATTTCCTCTCGGCACTGGAAGGGGTAATCGGCCCCGAGGAAAAACGGCGGATCATCGGTGACACCTTCATCGAAGTTTTCAACCGCGAGGCTGAACGCCTCGGGATCACCGACCATTTACTCGGACAGGGAACTATCTACCCTGACACCATTGAGACTGGAGCTACGAAGCGGTCCGACACAATTAAAACTCACCACAACCGCGTTCCAATCATCGAGGAATTGGTCCAAGAGGGCCGCGTCGTTGAGCCTCTCGTTGAGCTCTACAAGGTCGAAGTGCGTGAGCTTGGCGCGAAGCTCGGTATCCCCGACAAGCTCTTACATCGGCACCCGTTTCCCGGTCCTGGACTCGGTGTTCGGCTGCTTTGCAACAGTGGTGATGATGACCGCCGCGGCTTCGACCAAATCGAGCCAGCCCTCATGCCAATCACTGAACGTTTCGAGCTCCAGGCGCTGACGCTACCTATCCGATCGGTCGGAGTGAAAGCCGATGTGCGTGCCTACGAACACCCAGTGATGCTCAGTGGAGACAAATCATGGGACATGCTGATCCAAGCCACCTCGACAGTTACCGCTGACGCGCCCGGCATCAACCGGTGTATCTGGAACCTTGCGGCCGAGGCCCCCATCAGCGCACACGCAGTGGCCGCCACCGTAACCAGTCAGCGCCTCGACTTACTACGCGAAGCAGATGCCATCGTAATGCAGGCACTCGAGCGCCATCATCTTTACGATTCGGTCTGGCAATGCCCAACCGTTCTGGTGCCATGCTCCCTAACGTACGCCCACAACGACACCGAAGGAGAATTGGTCGTCGTTCGCCCGGTCGCCTCCCAGCGAGCAATGACCGCTCGCCCGGTTAAATTACCAAAGGTGATGATCGAGGAATTGCGTAGCGAAATCTTAATGCTCGATGGTGTCACTGGCCTGGCGCTGGACTTGACCTCAAAACCTCCGGGGACGATCGAGTGGGAGTAAAGGCATCGAAGTAATATGTGATTGGCGCACACTAGCAACGATGAACATATGTTTCGCATCTTCGAGAAATACCTCGAGCAAATCGGCGAACGGCGCAGCTTGTTGCTGCTCGGCTCGATTCTGATTTGGGTATCGATCCTTCTGGCAATCTACGCCTACGGGATCGGTATGGGAGGCATCGCAGTATGGCGTATTACGCAGGGCGCCTACTGGGCAATTTCTGAGATCATCACCGATCGAGTCTACGACGCTGATCCATGGCCTATCTTTATGGGTGCGGTCGTCTGGATTCTGCTGATTATCCTGATCTTTCCGGTGCGCGCTGCCCGTAGCGTCTGGCGAAGCTACCGGCGCCAGGAGATGCAAGCCCAGAAGGCGCTCAGTGAAATCGAAGAGGGGATCCTTGAAACCGCCAACCGCTCAAGCACTATCAAACGTCCACGGGAGCGCCTAGCAAACCGGGCCTTGACTGAGATCGAGGTCGAACTCCTTGGCGAGCCGCAGCCGGCTGACCTAACTATTGAAGAACGAATCATCAAGCTAGGTGACAACTAGCCCCACCAAATCAACCTTGTTGAAAAAGCGGGATGCCGAGCACGATCGAGGCGACGATCGACGCCGCGGTCAGCAGAAGGCATACCAGTCCGATCAGCATGTGGGTCGGACTTTCGTCCTTGAGCGGATCAAGGACGCTTGCCGCCAGCCACCCCCCGGCGTAGCCACCTAGGTGAGCCCAATTGTCGATGATTGGCACGATCAAACCGATGACGACGAAGATCATCACCCAACGCCAGATTTCCTGACCAAGCGCCGTTTGGCCGGTCCGCTTGCTGTAGACGATCAAGGCGCCGAATAGACCGAATAGAGGCGCGGAGGCGCCGACGGTGAAATAAGCGCCACGAAACGGCCCCAGCGGTATGGCCGGCTGAAACATCAGCGAGGTCAACGCAAATCCCGCTGCGGAAGCGACTGTGTAAATAATGATGAGCCGCCCTACACCGTAGAACTCCTGCACGATCGGCATGATCTGGCGAAGCCACATCATGTTCATGCCGATATGGAGCAAGCTGCCGTGCAGCCACGCCGCGCTCAAAACGGTCCACCAGCGGCCATATTCAACGATCGGCCAGTAGCCACTGCCACCAAACATGAAGGTCGATTGCGTGCTCGGCCCCAGGAACCCGCCGATGTTCTGCGGATCGCTCAGCAGCGAGACGGCGTACATGGCAACGCATACCGTGAAGACAAGCTGCGTGAAGCCAAAGTCTAGGCCGAACTTTCGCAACAACGGCGCGAAACCCCACAGCCCAGGGTTGCGGCGACCACAATTGAAACACTCTCGATCGCGTACACCAACGAGGCGGCCGCAGTTCGGGCAAACAAGCGATCCTTCGGTCTGGCGCTGGAACATCGCTCCAGTCTACACAGGACTATCTGTAGTTCCACGGCGATCTTTGGCCAGGGGATCGCGCTCAGGTGATGTCCTTGAGTGTAAGCCCTTTCTTTTTCAGATACGGCATCAACCCTTGGCGGGTAATCGTGCGCAGGGCGCTTGTCGAGATGCGCACGCGTATCGTGCGCCCCAGTTCAGGGACATAAATCCGCTTCTTCTGCAGATTCGGGTTCTGACGCCGCTTGGTCTTGTTGTTGGCGTGAGAAACGTGGTTCCCCGTTAGCGGACCCTTCCCCGTGATGGCACAGCGTCGAGGCATTACTTTTCTTCCTTGTAAAGCACGTGGCGACGCAACACGGGATCGTACTTCCGCAACTCAAGGCGATCAGGCGAATTGCGCTTATTTTTTTCCGTGTAGTAACGATGCGGGCTTTCAGTGCTGCGCATCTTTACGTGTACGCGCGGGCCGGTCTTGGCCATCGTGGGTACTCCTGTTCAACTAGCTGTACCTTAGGAGACTTCGAAAACCCGGAAGTGCAGACAAGCACTGAGGAGAAGCATGTCCTTCCGGGTCGAATGTGAATGATACCAGAAACGCAATATCCTGGGCGACCGTCTACTCAGACGGTCCCTGTTAATACGAAGACTCCGGCAACTATGAAACCAACGCCAGCCGCCCGTGCCACCAGCTTTCCCTGGGGCGCGACCTTCTCGAGGAGCACTAAAACAGACAGTACCGCGATCCAAACCAGATTCATGACTCCAAACACAAACAGTAGTGCCATCAGAAGCCAGCAGCACCCAATGCAATAGACACCGTGATGGAAACCCATTATGAAAGCCCCACTCGTGCCACGGCGCCAATGCTGCATAAGGGAATGCACTGGTGACCGACAGTGTCTCAGGCAGGCATCCTTGAACGGTGTGAGCTGATAAATGCCCGCCGCCAACAGCAAACCAGCCCCTAATAGCGAGCTGGTGCTGGCCATCATCGGTGACAATACTGCTAGCTGCTCTAAGCCCCACTGCAACAACGTGGCAACAGCACTGAAAGACGTCCAGACCAACAAGTACCCGATAGCAAAAACAACGGTTCCATGGAAGCCATCGCCACCATCTTCCTGTTGTCGATTCACTCTCACGTGCAGCAGGATCAACGGGCTGGCCGAAGGCAACATCATCGCCACCATCATCACCGACCACATCAGGAACATGAAAAAGAAGTCCCGAACCGACCATGTCGACAGTTGCGGGCCCATAAGCCCTGAAACCGACGACATCAAATCGCCCTCCATGGCCATGCCATCCATTCCTGCCGCCAGACCGAACAGATACGCCCAGGAAAGCACGGTAAGCAAGATGATGCCGCTGATACTTACCCAGCGATCACGACGAAAGATAGCCTCAACGGAAGACCTCGGAGCCTTGGGTCCAACAACGGTTCCCGGTTTGCTCACGATGCAATCAGCGAACAACACCTTGGGGCGTCATGTGGACAATCGCAAAGTGCGCGTGACCGTTTTCGTGGTCCAGCCGGATGGGCCCCGGCGCGTTCACCGTGCTACTGGCGTACTCCGCCTCGGTGTACTCGAATCCAGCCGGCAGCGTCACCCGAGCACGATGCTCAGCACCTGTTACCGCATTGAGAATCGGTGTGACCTTGCCCTCTACTAACCCTTCAACAGCGAAGTAACCCTGCCGAGACTCCATGTCGGCTTCCATGGAGATCGGAAGAAACTGCGGCTCGTGCATTTCCGACAGCGTTCCCGCGAAGACGTTGAAAATCGTAGCTCCAGGCTCAGTCTCCTCCCCCGACAAGATAGTCAACAGAGCTTCCCGCTGCCTGTCGTTGGTGCTCTCATCAATGATAACTAACGCTTCACCGTTGCCCTCGTGGATGGGGCCGGGCCAGGCAAACAACCCGACCCATTTTGTCCCCCCGAGAGATACATCGTCGAAGTGTCCTTCTTCGATACTCATCGCCACCGCTGCCCGGCAATCACCATGCGTCGGGAGGGAGTTGAATTGACAAGGGCAGCCATAGTCACAGTTACAAGTCGAAACTGACAGCCCCCGGATCATCCAATCGGTGTACATCAAGAATCCTCCTTAGGCACCTGCATGTCTTGTGGGCGGCGCGTGTCCAATTTTTCACCTGCTATTTTTTGAGTTTAGCAGCACATTGCAGGTAACAGGGCAGCAACGAGGCAAGGACAAGATTGTCGTCATCTCCGCTTAACGTTGCCAACGCTACTTACAATTCACTGGGCCGAAGTCGTCGAATCCAACCCCGAAAGCCAGTCATCGGCCCCTCTGCCAAGTCGAGGCGCACGATCGAACCGTTCCCATCGACGTACACCGCCGAGAAAGGTGTCGGGGGATCGAGCCGCCAAGCATCAACTATTCGGCCACCGATATCGAGCTGCAATAGATCAGAGGAAGCGGCTAGCCCAAAGTTCTGTAACGCATCCTCGGCATTGTTAAACGGACTGGGCCCAAGACCGATTAATCTGCCCATTCTATTAAGGCTGAAACCGGCAATGTTTACGCCACCACCCGGGACACCGGAAGGGGGTCCAGTGAGCAAATCAAGGCGCATGCCGGTCGGCGCCAAAACGAAGAAGTCGAGTGTGCCGGTACCTGTTTCCCACAACGCCGGCATGGTGAGGTTCAGTAGACCAGGATTCGCAAAAATTATCTCGCGGCCGTGACAAATTTCTTCGATCCGATACCCGCCGCGGCCACTATCCGCATCGCTTTCCTCATTGCGGGGAAGTCCAGCAAACGCCCCAATGCATTCAGAGTCGAGCGGAGTGTAAAGATACAACCCTCTTGGGAAGCTCGTGTTGACACCTGAATAATCTTCCAGCTTGAGTTCCTGATCATCAAAATCCCCGTCCATTAGCTCCTTTCGAAACCTGTCGCCTTCGAACCGGTATTCGATGCTGTAGCCAACAGCCCCCATCACAGTGTCTCGCTCGGAAGTAAAATTCACATTGAGCGGGAACCCATAGGCATTGAATCGTGTCTGGGCTGTCGCCTGGGCCCTCTTCTTCCCAGCAATGATGGCAATGTACCCCAAGTCGAACGTGCCCTCAGATCCACGTTCATTGACTCCCTGGAGCGTAATACTCCATTGGACAATGCTGTCCTGTTGGCGGCCTCCCTCAATCTCAAACGCGTAACGAAGCTCCTGACCTTGTCGGAAGCCTAGGAATGTTTGCTCCGTGTGCTGCACAATCGACGGGAAATTCAAACCGTTACTAGCACGGGAGGCACCAGCAACCGGAGCGAGAAGAACGACAATCGCAAGAGCCGACAGTAAGAAAGTTGACACGCGTTTACCCAAGAAGTTTGTGAGCGTAGCCACCCTCGACCAGCTCTCCTCTTGCAAAGCGGTCCAAAGCGAAGAAATTGATGTCGTCATTATCACTCTTCCCTCGTGTGATCAGATCAGCCATCATTTTCCCAACGATCGGGGCAAGCTTAAATCCGTGGCCGCTGCTGCCGGCGCAGCAATAGAGATTCTCTATACCTGGGAGTTCGTCAAGGATCGGTTGCCAATCAGGGGTGACGTCGTAGAGTGACGCGTAGCCGTTTAGAAAGCTACCTTTGTCCATTTCCGGGAAGCGTTCGACAAGTTGCTCACTGTAACGTGAAACAACATCGAAGTCGGCGACCCTCTGAAAATCATCGGGGTGCTTGATACCGGCTTTGGCTTCGTCGGTAGCAACGGAGCCAACTAGCATTAGATCTTCTCCTTCGGGTCTCGTGTAAACACCGAGCGGCGAGTCAATAAATATTTTGTCGTGATTTAGGTCGGGGGCACGTTCGAACAAGCAAACCTGAACTCGGCACGGAACAATCGGCAGGTCGATGCCAAACAGCTTGGCGAGCCGCGATGACCAGGGGCCTGTCGCCAGAACGACTGAAGCAGCCTCGAGTCGACCCTGGTTGGTAACAACACCACGGGCCTTACCACCCTCGATAATCACCGAGCGAACTTCGGTACCGGTAAGCACCTCGGCACCAAGTTCCTCGGCACGGTTAGCGAATGCTACCGATGTGCTATAGGGATCAGCGTACCCCGATTCCGGTTCGTACGCTGCGCCAACGATCCCGTCGACTGCAGCTCCAGGCACTAATTCCCGCAGTTCCTCCACCGAAATCACCGAGGTGTTTATACCAAGCGACTGCTGAAGGGCCACGTTAGACTTCAAAGTATCAATGGTGTCCGGGCCAGCAGCAAAGATGTACCCCGTCTGCCGGAAATCGCAATCGCCACCCACTAGGTCTTCGAAGTTCTCGAAGAAACGAAGCGCTGCAAGTGCAATGCTCGCGGTGATTGGATGCGAGTAATGCTGGCGGATGATTCCACATGACAGCCCTGTCGGCCCTGCGGCGATGTTGTCCTTTTCAACTAGTGTGACGGAGGCGCCGCGCTGGGCAAGATGATAGGCAATGCACGTGCCGTTCACCCCGCCGCCGACAACGATAACGTCGGTGGTCTTTACCATAGCGGGTCAACGGTACCATCTTCGTATTGAATTGCTGCAAACCCTTTCTGTCATTGCGATTGATGGATTTTAGGTGCAGGCAATAAGGCCATTTTGGTAAATCCTTGGCAAGCCCCGCTCAAAAAAAAGGGGGTTCTGAGGGTTGTTCTTGCTCCCGTTGAAGCCAAGCAAGGTGCAACTTAGCTACGCCGTGCATATACCCACCAATTCCATAGTCATCGTCGGCCGCGACCGCGATGTGCTGATAGGCTTCAACCTCACGTCCGAGGGCCTCGTAGTAGAGACCGAGATACAGGTGCGCATAAAAACGGGCTAGTGCCCCTGTACTAATGCCGGGCAGGAGCTCTTCCGGCCGGTTTTCGCCGCGGAACACCTTGTAGATCGTCATCATTGGTTCCCGGCTATCGTGTCCAACCGGGAGCAGCGCTTTGCGTGCCTCCTCCGGTGACTGAAGCCGGGCGAAACATAAAAAGTGCCAAGCCGCGTTCTCCACATCGCTGGGATTCACGGTGCGGTGAGATTCAAACTGGGCTCGGCAATCATCGTAACGACCCATATAGTAGAGAGCGATGCCTCGCTGCCAAAGGTACGGCCCCATCTCGGGAGCAAGCTCGACAATTTGGTCGAATTCCGCAACGGATCTCTCAATATGCCCGGCTAAGAAGTCGACCATAGCCTGATTGAGCAGGACCGAAGCATCTTGGGACAACGTGCCCGACGCAACCATCGAGCAGGGACCTAGTACGGCAACAACCACAAGGACGATGAAGACCACCCGCTGAAACCACATGTCAGATTGAATGTAAGGCTAGGGGTCCGTCCACGGCAGTGTCTGCCTATTGCCTACTGGATTCGCTCATATACAGCGTGGCCGACCCCAGTGATCTTGCCATCCGCGCTCATACGAACGTATTCATTACTGATGGTGTTGCCATCTTCCGAGAGTGTGTTGATGATGACCTGGCCAACGAGCCCATTGCGCTTGTTGTAGATCCTGGTGCTCTGCTCGTCGATGAACTCAACTGCGGTTTCGGAGTTCTCTTGGCCCTCGACTGGATGAAATGCGCCATCGAACAACGTTACGTAGCTCCACTCGGAGGTGTTCCCATTTCGAGTAGTCGCCACCGTAATCTTCATGCCACCATCACCGTAGGGCTCATAAGTCATGACGTTGTTGGGGTTGGACTGATTCCTCCAAACACCGAATCGTGGGTTCGTGTCCTGTGCGGAGACGTTCGCGACAACTAACAGAACAATGATGCTGAGCGCGATACCCAAGACAAACTTCCGTGTGCACATCGGTTAGGCTCCTAAATGAAGGGATTAAAAGTGTTCAAGGTTGCGACCGAAGCATACTGGCGGACCCCAGGGATCGCCAGGGTTAGGTTCGGTTCGTGCGGTGGCCACCTTCCCCAGCACTCGGGCCGCCATCAGCTGGGCCTTGACCAAACCAATCCCTAGCGCGTAGAAAGGAATCATCAAATCCGAAACCCTGAGGATCAAGCTATGTATAACTGCTTTCCGACCATATTTTGTGTTCTTGCCTGTTTGATTCCAACCGGCGCAATCTCGGCTCAGGATCTTGACTCGCCGCGGCCGATCGCAGGCATTGACACCGTCTTCATTGAAGAGATGACTTGGATGGATGTCCGTGACGCAATCCGTGACGGGAAAACCACAGCGATTGTTGCTACTGGAGGAGTCGAGCAAAACGGACCTTACGTGGCAAGCGGGAAACACAACTTCGTGTTGCAGGCAACGACCGATGCGATTGCGCGAGAGTTAGGTAATGCCTTAGTCGCACCCATTATCAAGCTCGTTCCCGAAGGGAGCATTGATCCGCCTTCAGGGCACATGAGATACCACGCCACCCTAAGCGTTCGCCAAGAAACTTTTGAATCAATGTTGACCGATGTAGTCAGTAGCCTGGCGGCGCACGGATTTACCGATATCGTCCTCATCGGTGATAGCGGCGGCAATACGCGCGGCATGCAAGCCGTAACTGAAGCTTTGACGTCACAGTGGGACGGCGCGCCAGCACGCGTTTACCATATCCCCGAGTACTACACTGAGGATATGTATAGTTGCGAGTATCTAAAGGCGGAACTCGGCATCTTCCAACAGCCTGATGAGTGCCGTGCAACGCGTAACGAATACCACGATGACTACCACTACTCATCGATCATCGCGACGGTAGACCCCAACATGATCCGGACCAACCAACGTATCGAAGCCGATTTGTTCAGTATTAACGGGGTCGACCTGGGGCCCGTGGAAGCTACAATCGCCAACGGTCGGAAACTGGTAGAGTACCGGGCTCAGATCACTGCCCGTGCGATCCGCGCAGCAATCCAAGGACAATGACGTGCTGACCCTTCTGTCCCCCGCTAAAACGCTCGACTTTGAGTTTTCTTCAGAAGGTCTGCCCTCTACCACACCCCTTTTCCAAGAGGATATCGAGGTCCTCCTCGGACGGTGCAAAAGGCTAACAGTCACCAAGCTCCGAGAGCTAATGAATATCAGTCAACCCTTAGCTGAGCTTAACCGCCAGAGGTTCCAGGGCATGACCCTTCCGTTCACGGCGGATAACTCTAAACCTTGCTTGCTCGCCTTTCGTGGCGGCGTTTACCGGGGACTTGATGCGGCTAGCCTTTCAAAACGCGACCTGGACTGGGCACATCATCGCCTGCGCATCCTCTCGGGGCTCTACGGTATCCTTCGGCCGTTCGACTTGATGCAGCCTTATCGATTAGAAATGGGGACCCGGTTATCTAATCCCCGCGGCAAGAATCTCTACGACTTTTGGGGCGATCGATTGGTGGAATCATTGAACAGCGAGCATTCAAAACGGCCGGTCAAGGCGGTACTTAACCTCGCTTCGAATGAGTACTTCAAGGCTGTGCCCAAGAAACAGCTCGATGCGCCACTCGTCACTGCTCTCTTTCAGGAGATCCGTGATGGCAAACCGAAGACGATCAGTTTTTCAGCCAAGCGCGCCCGCGGACTGATGGCCCGCTTCATCGTCCGGAACCGGATCGACACTCCGGGCAACCTGAAAGAATTTGCGGAAGAGGGATACAGCTTTCGCCCCGAACTTTCCCAAGAAAATCAACTGCTGTTCGTGCGCGAACAAAACTGGGCCGCCTGACTCTGCCAGCAATATTGAACCCGCGACAACCACTTCGGTCCCCGAACCACGCCTAAATTACAGAATTTCGTTAAGTCCTCTATCAAGAAATTCAACGGTTCGGCCGATGTTGTGCAACTTGTCAAGGCCAAAGAGACCAAGCCGAAAGGTCTGGAAAGTTTCTGGCTCGTCACAACGTAAGGGAACACCGGCCGCAATCTGCAGGCCGGCCTCGGCAAATTTCTTTCCATCTTGGATGCCAGCATCGTCCGTGTAGCTAACAACGACACCCGGGGCCTGGAACCCTTCGGCCGCCACGCTCTTGATCCCTTTCCCAACCAAAAGCGCCCGAACTTTATCTCCAAGCTCCTGCTGCTCCCCACGGACTTTGCTGAAGCCATAGGCTTCAGTCTCTTTCATCGTGTCACGAAAGCGTGCCAGTGCATCTGTCGGCATAGTGGCGTGGTACGCGTGTCCACCCTTTTCGTACGCTTGCATGATCTCAAGCCACTTGCGAAGGTCGCCCGCGAAGCTGGTACTGGTTGTTGACTTAAGTCTTTCCAGAGCCACCGAGTTGAGCATTACCAGGCCGGCACATGGAGAGGAACTCCAACCCTTTTGTGGCGCACTGATCAGCACATCGACACCAGAAACTTTCATGTCGACCCAGATCGCGCCCGACGCTATGCAATCGAGGACGAACATGCCACCCACTCCGTGTACCGCATCCGCCACGGAGCGCAGGTAGTCATCGGGCAAGATCATCCCCGAGGATGTTTCCACGTGTGGCGCAAATACTATGCCAGGTCTTTCAGCCTCGATGGTCGCAACGACTTCTTCTACAGGCGGCGGCATAAAACTCGGATGCTCACTGTCATCAATAGGGCGTGCCTTCAATACAGTACTTGCCGAAGGAATATCACCCATCTCAAAAATCTGTGTCCACCGGAAACTAAACCAACCATTGCGAATAACGAGACACCTCATGTCGGTCGCAAACTGCCGCGCAACTGCCTCCATTGCAGAGGTTCCCCCACCAGGGACGACGGCAACCGCTTCGGCACCATAGACTTTCTTGAGTGTCTCAGAGATATCGTTCATCACCACCTGGAACGACTGCGACATGTGATTGAGCGAGCGGTCAGTGAAAACTACCGAGTACTCAAGGAGCCCTTCGGGATCGATATCGGGAAGAAGGCCTGACATGTTCGTATCCTTGCTCAAGAAATGGAGAGCTTAGTTTAGCCCGCCAGTAACCAACTATCTCGCTCAACTCATCACGAGTACTAAAGTTTGCACCTTTCAAGCCGATGTTGATTGTTCCCGGACAACCCATCGACCCAGGACCAGATGAAACTTTTGGTGATGAACCCCTGGCCATCCGCTCGTTCAGTCCGGATGGTCAAATCGGACCAACCGGTCTTTGCCCCTCGGTTACTGCTGTCGTTCGGCAATCCTCTCCTCGATCACTTCAGCCGTGCGCTCAGCCCGCGCGTCGGAGACAGCCTTGGCAAGTTTGAGCGACTCTCCTAGATCGGCAATCGAAACCCCATTGATGATCGCCTGGCCTGTCTTCACTCGTTCTGCCCAGCGAACCGA
>Ga0315338_1000621_pt1 | contig 70898 bp, 44 predicted proteins | sample ASW8metaG_FD_204518 | JGI IMG/M metagenome (GOLD analysis project Ga0315338, IMG submission 204518) | Ammonia-oxidizing marine archaeal communities from Monterey Bay, California, United States - ASW #8 | ecosystem: Environmental > Aquatic > Marine > Coastal | place: USA: California | collected...
AACTGGAGGCCATTCGCATCCACGACCTCAAATCGGTCACTATTCCTCCCCGTCCTCCCGGTGAATTTCTGGTTGAAGTCGAACTCCGTCATTTCGGATCCGACGGTGGCCGGGGACAGACCTCCGAAACGCTCACAATCGAACCACCCTCTCCTCCCGACGCCGATACCGTGCTGGCCTCCATCGAAGCACGCCCCGACCTCGTTTTTGAGATCCCCCTTAAACCGGTCACCGGCAGCATGACTCTCAGCCAACTCCCACTTGAGGTTGACCAACTGAGGGAGCGCACGCTCACCAGCCTCGACATCGCCACCCTCAAATCGATGACCATCCACCAGTTCAACGATCCGGGATTGATTCATGTATTTCTGGGCATGGAACGCAGCGGACAGGCCCGATGGATGTTGAACCAGGGGGGCGATACCGCTCCTGCCAACGAGGCTGTAATGGCCCGCGTCCTGCAGGCGATTTCACTCAACGAAGTGATCGGATTCGCTTCCAACGCTGCCAGCAACCTCTCCCGCTACGGACTCTCCCCTCCCGCCAAACGCATCATTCTCGATCTCAGGGAGGGCGACCCCATCGACCTTTTTTTCGGTCGGGGCGTCAACGGCCGATTCTACGCCATGCGCCACGGATCATCCACCGTGGCCGAGATCGATGCCGCTACTTACACCTCCATCGCCACCAGGCCTTACCAGTGGCGGGACTCCCTGCTCATGCCCTTCTCCATCGTCGACCTCAGCATCATGAAGATCGAGAAGTTTCCCTTCCGGGTCCCCCTGGCTGACCCGGCCCTCACCTTGAAATACAAGTTCCTCTCCGAAGATTGGGAGGCCCGACAGTTCGATGAGGACGTCAGTGCCAGCCTCAACAAGCACCGTGCCAACCAGTTCATCAGATTCATGGAGGCCCTTCGGGTAGAACGCTGGTTGGATGAAAGCACCCCTGCCGCCACCCGTGCTCTTCGCGAACCCACCTTCCGCTTCACTGCGGTCTTCCGGGAACTCGACGGGCAAGGTGATCTCAAGGGCTTTCGCGAAGCATCCTTCGACCTCGCCCCGGCCAGTCGCTCCCCCCGGAACAGGATCTTCTATGGAAAACTCAAGGATGATCCCCACTACTTTGTCCTCAGCATGGACTCCTACCACCAGTTGAGCACCCCCCTGATGGACACCGGGAAACCGTAGCGGCAGGCGAAGGAACAATCGAAGGCATGAGACACCGATTCCGCTTTCCACCCTGCATTCCCTGCGAAAGAATCTCCACCCAGACCAATGAGCACTCATTTTGATCGTCCTGAGCTCCCCGCCCTGGGAATCGTGTCCACCATGGAAGAAGAGGACCGACGACTCCTCAGTAACTATGGGGAGTTTCTCCCGGTGCAGGAGGGAGACACCCTCATCGAGGAAGGAGCCGACCAGAACAGCCTCCTCTTTCTCATTTCGGGTCTTCTTCACGTAGTGACCGCCAAGGACGACAAACTCACACTCCTTGCCCGCGTGGAACCCGGCGAGTCAATCGGAGAAGTCAATCTCTTCGATCCCTCCAAGGCCAGTGCCTCCGTGGTGTCCAAGAGCTTCAGTCAAGTCTGGAAGGCCGACCGCAACGATCTTGATGACTTTCTCAAAGCCTATCCCGAAGCAGCCGGTCGCCTCATGATCGGCCTTCTCTCGGAGATGTGCAGACGTCTCCGCAATATGAACCAGAAGCTCTCAAATACCGAACTTCAGAATGCCCTCCGGGAGTTCTTCCAATAAGGAACCGCCCCCCCGTGATACTGGACACCTCTCTGGTCGTCTCCAGGGCAGCTTTCTCCCGCAGGGGAAAAACAGAAAAGCGGATCTCTCCCGCGTCTTTCCAAGGCTGCTCCCCCGGGCTCTGTTGAAGCGCCGTGGTCGGCAACGCCCTCATCCATGCCCGAGGCGTTTGGTCGTCATCGGCCTGGGCGGTCGGACTGGCCTGGGACCCCGCTTCCGTCTCCCTGCCAGTTGAAGAAACTTTTGAAATATTTCCCGCGTGAATGAACCTCCTGAGAGGAGGCGTTTCCTCCCCCCATGATTCACGCATATGGCACTGCGTCCTGGTTGCTCTTCTCCTCTCCCATCTTATTTCATTGTGGAATCAACCCAATTTGCCTACCATTTCGTACCTTCATGGAACTTGACCTGCTGGACGTTCACTTCGATCTGAAGGACATCAAACCCCGCGAGATCGAAGAGGCGCTTGAAGACCCCTTTGCGGTCCGGTTCCTGCCCGACCAGGATCGCGGAGATGGTGAGACACGCTACTACGCCCTCGGTCGAACGATCGTTGATCGCTACCTCTTCCTCTGTTTCTGGTCGGACGGCAAGAATGTCCGCGTTGTGACGGCCCGCAACCTCACCGAAGGCGAACGCAAGTACTACGACCGAAAATACGCCCAATACAAGTGAGCATGAAATCGATTTCCAACTGGAGCGAGCTCCCCCCCTTCCCGACTGAGAGCGAGGAGGCCGAATTCTGGATGTATCATGAACTCTCTCCGGCCCTCATGAAGGCCTCCGAGCACGTCCCCGACAGTCGTGAGTCGACCACCATCACCCTGCGCTTCGACCCTCGCATGCTTTCCCGCATCAAACGCATCGCCCGGGAACGATTCCTCAATTACCAGTCCATGATGAAACAGTGGCTGGCCGAGCGCCTGGAGGACGAACAGCGCGATAGCGAGCGCTGATGCCCCGGCCCCGCCTGCCTGCCTGCCGCTCCAGAAGCCCCTTCTGGTCCACCCTCTTCCTGCTCTGGGGGATCGTTCTCTGGCTGCTTTCCGACGGACCGATCCCCATGCGTGACGGACCAGATTTTCCCGGCTTCGATAAAATCCTGCACTTTGGCTACTTTTTTGGCGGAGCAGGACTGCTTTCCGCCGCCCTCTACCTGCACGGCTCTAATCGACCCGGCCTTTCCTGGCGACGCCTGGTGATCACAGTGGTGATCGTGCTCGCGACGGTCGGCGCCCTGGATGAATGGCACCAGTCGTGGATTCCGGAACGCTCCGGCAATGACTTCGGCGACTGGCTGGCTGATATCGCGGGGGCTCTCACCGGTGCGCTGGTCTTCAAATGCTTCCACCACCTTTTGGGACAACCAGCCCCGGATCGACCGTCTCCGGAAGACCTGTCCTGAGTGGTCTTTGGAGTTCCCCCTCCCGTGGATGATTTCCTACTCTTCCGCCAAGACCAATGTCTCCCGCCCAACGGACCACCAAGCTTCGCTCCCTTCTTGAGCGCCACAACCGGCTCTACTACGTCGAGGCCCAGCCTGAGATCTCCGATGCGGATTATGACAAACTTTTCCGCGAACTGGAGGACCTGGAAGCCCGGCACCCGGAACTCCACGACCCCAACTCGCCCACCCGGCGGGTGGGCGGAACACCCCTTGAGGGATTCGAGCAGGTCCGGCACCCCGCGCCCATGCTCTCCATCGATGACGTCTTCTCCGAGCAGGAAGTGACCGACTTCTACCAGCGGCTCCAGAAGAAACTCGGAACAGCAAGCGTCCCGGTCACCATCGAACCCAAAATCGACGGGGTAGCGGCCTCCCTGGTCTACCTCAATGGCTCTCTTGATTACGGGGCTACACGTGGCGACGGAGTGACCGGAGATGACATTACCGCCAACCTGCGCACGATCCCGACTCTGCCGCTCACCCTCGCCCAGTCAGCGCCGGACCTTCTCGAGGTGCGGGGCGAAGTCTTCATGCCCGGCGAAGCCTTTGCCCGGCTGAACGAAGAACGCGAGGAAGAAGGTCTGTCCACCTTCGCCAATCCCCGCAACGCAACGGCAGGCACTCTCAAACAGCTCGACTCCCGCGCCGTGGCCCGGCGCCCGCTCGCCTTCATCGCTCATGGAGTTGGCTCACTTGAGGGTATTGAACTACCGGATGAGCATGCCTTCCGTTCCCTGCTCGCAACCTGCGGCATCCCGTGCAACGAACCCCTTTGGTTCGCCGACGAACTGGACGGCATCCTGGCCGCCATCCACGAACTCGACGAGAGAAGACACCAGTTGCCCTACGCGACTGACGGAGCCGTCATCAAGGTCGCCTCCTTCCCGGACCGGGTTACCCTCGGGACCACCTCGCGCGCCCCCCGGTGGGCGGTGGCCTTCAAGTATCCCCCCGAACAAAAACCCACCCGACTCCTCGACATCACCATACAGGTCGGACGGACCGGAATCCTCACCCCGGTTGCCGAACTGGAGCCGGTTGCACTCTCCGGCACCACCGTCTCCCGGGCCACCCTTCACAACGAATCCTTCATTCATGAACGCGACATTCGTATCGGAGACACCGTGCTGACGCACAAATCCGGTGAGATCATCCCCGAGGTCCTCAAAGTGATCACCGGGAAGCGCCCCACTAACGCCACTCCCTTCTCAATGCACGAGCACCTGGGAGGGAAATGCCCGACCTGCACCGCCCCCATCACACGACGTGAAAACATCGAAAACAAAGAACGACCGGTCGTAACATGGTGGTGCGAAAACCCACTTTGCCCAAAACAGGCGATTGCCGCCCTTGTTCACTTCGCCCAGCGCAAGACACTTGATCTCGAAGGTCTGGGGGAATCGGTGGCCATCAAACTGGTGGAATCCGGCCTGATCGTTTCTCCCCTCGATCTCTTCTCCCTCGAGATCAAAAACCTCGCCAATCTCCTCCTCGATCCCGCCAGGCTGCAGACCGGCGAGACCTCCAAACCCCGGCGTTTTGGAGAGAAAAAAGCGCGTCTGCTGATCGACTCGATCAGAACTGCCCCCACCAGCCAACCGCTTTCCCGATGGATCTTCGCCATCGGCATCCCCCAGATCGGAGAGTCCGCCTCCAGGGAACTGAGCCGTCTTCACGAAACCCTTCCGGAGGTCGCTTCCAGCCTCCTCCTGCGGACCATTTGCCGCATTGCCGATCTGGAGGCTGAACGAAAGGAGATCTCACCGCAAAACAAGGCCAATCCTCCTGCCGACCAGAAGGACAAAGAGGCCCGCCGCAAAAGGCAGGACGAACTCAAGGCCGAAATCAAGGAGTCTCAAGCTGGAATCGCTGAGTTCGAGATCTCCCCCGACATTGGGGCCGTGGCCTCCCGCAATCTTCTCTCCTTTTTCAAGTCCGAACACGGCCAGAGATTTATGGAGCACTTCCGCCAACTCGAACTTAACCCCCACTCCGATAACTTCGCCCCCAGACCCGTCGAGGAAGCTGCCCCCGGCAACAATCCCCTCGCAGGCAAGAGCTTCGTCATCACCGGCACCCTCTCTATGGCACGCAGCGACTACAAAACCCTCATTGAGCAGAAAGGGGGCAAGGTCACCGGCGCCATTTCCAGGAATACCAGCTACCTTCTTGCCGGCGAGGGTGGAGGATCAAAGCGGGACAAAGCCACCTCACTTGGGGTGACCGTCATTTCGGAGGACGAACTGCAATCCATGCTCGTCTGACACCCCCCGCGACACTCGAACCACCTCCGCTGTAATCGGCGATCAGTTCTCCCTCCCTCCATAAAACCGGTTCCCGCACTTTGCGACCTGCCAACGAGCTGTTATTCTCAGGAAGCCGATGACGATTCTTCGCTGTGCCCTCGTCGCCTCTACCCTGGCCCTTCACCTCCAGGCAGCCGACAGGGTCTTTGAGCCCTTTGAGGGGGACGGCTTCGGGACCTGGCAGGAGACCGGGAAGGCTTTTGGAAAGGCTCCTTCCACTGGCGGACACGGGACTCAGGCGGACAAGGTCCGCGACTACGCCGGTGAATCCTTCGCCAGTTCCTTCGCCGAGGGAGCTGCCGGGATGGGCTCGCTCACCTCTCCCCCCTTTTCCATCGAACACCCCCACATCAGCTTCCTCATAGGAGGCGGGAGCAAGAAGGGACTGACATCCATCCAGCTTCTCATCGATAACCAGATCATGCGGGAGGCCACCGGCCAGGGCGACAGCATCCTGCGACCCCGCACTTGGGATGTGAGCACCCTGAAGGGGCGGCAGGGAAACTTGCGCCTGGTCGATGCCGCGGCCGGGGAGGGTGACTATATCCTGATCGACCACATCCTCTTCACTGAAAAGTCCGATCCAGCCTTTCCCGGCGCAACCCGGGACGGCCGCCCCTTCGATCCCGGACTGGTGAGCACCGACACCCTGCCGGGCGTCACTATTCCAGAGGGCAGCAGGCTCGAGATCTTCGCCACTCACGGAGAACACGGCGTCTACTCGCCTACCTCCCTCTGTATCGACGAGTCCGGGCGAGTCCTCGTAACCGAGACTCACCGCTTCCGTCACGGCATCGCCGACAACCGCAATCACCGCTACTGGCACACCGACGACATCGCTGCCCTCACCGTGGAAGACCGCCGCAGGATGCATCAGAAGTGGGACGGGGAATATCCGGTTGCCGCGATGACGGAAAAGTCGGAAAAAATCCGCCTCCTTGTCGACACCGATGGAGACGGGAAGGCCGACCGGAACAGCGTCTACGCCGAAGGGTTCAACGGGATGCTCGACGGCACGGCAGGTGGCATCTACTCACTGGAGGGTCAGGTCTACTTCGCCTGCATCCCTCACATCTGGACCCTCCGCGACACCGATGACGACGGTATTGCCGACACGCGGAAGAAGCTCTTCTCCGGTTTCGGCCTCCGTGTCTCCCTGTCCGGTCACGATCTCAATGGATTCGCCCTGGGTCCGGACGGGCGGCTTTATGGATCGGTCGGCGACCGCGCCATGAATGTCACAAGCCGGGAAGGCCTGAATCTTGCCTATACCGACCAGGGCACGGTTTTCCGCTTTGATCCCGACGGAACCAACTTCGAGGTTGTGCACGCTGGCCTCCGCAACCCCAAGGAGATTGCCTTCGATCAGTGGGGCAACCTCATCAGTGTCGACAACAACTCCGACCAGGGAGACAGGGCCCGGGTGGTCTACATCGTGGACGGGGCCGATAGCGGCTGGCGCACTGACCACCAGAACCTCCACACGTTCCACCGGGAAGTGGGGTATCCCCGCCGGCCCATCAACCAATGGATGCAGGAACGTCAATGGGACAAGCATCATGAAGGGCAACCCTCCTTCCTCCTGCCACCTATCGACGTGCTGACCTCCGGTCCCTCCGGACTGACGTATCAACCCGGGACCGGTTTCTCCACAAACTGCGAGAATGCCTTTCTGGTCTGCGACTACCGCGGGGGACCGGCGGCCTCAGGCATCTGGGCCTTCGAACTGGAACCGCGGGGAGCAGGACTGGAGATGGTCAATGCCCGCAAGTTCAACTGGGGTGCCGCCGTCACCGATGTCGAATTCGGCTACGACGGCCGTCTCTATATCGCTGACTTCGTGAAAGGATGGCAATCCCACTCCGCCGGTCGCATCTACACGCTTTCCTCCGAAGAATCACTGACCTCGGCAAAGACGAAGGAAGTCACTGAACTTTTCGCCGAAAAGGGCTTCAACCGTCTCCCGCCCCTTCAACTTTTCGAACTCATGGGGCACGAGGATTTCCGGGTTCGCCTTCGCGCACAACTGGCCCTCGCCGATCGCCCCGAGGCGGTGCCGTACTTCATCAATGCCACCAGACAGGCAGAAAGCCGCTCCCTGGCCCTGCACGGCATCTGGGGCCTCTGGATCAGGTCCCGCCGGTTCCAGTCGAATGCCTCCACCGACCAACTCCTGGAACTTCTCGGCCACCCCGACAACGAACTACGCGCTCAGGCCGCCCGCGCCCTGGGTGAAGCCCCCCTTGAGGATCATGGCCGTCTGATCAATTCCCTGCAGGATCCCTCTCCCCGTGTCCGGGCCTTTGCCGCAACCTCTCTCGCCCGACACCGCGCAACTGAAGCCTTCAACCCCACCCTGGTCCTCCTCGCTGAGAACGCCGATCATGATCCATATCTGCGTCACGCCGGAGTCATGTCTCTCCTCGGATCCGGAACCGAGGCACAAATCGCCGCGCTGGACGCCCATCCTAACAAGTCAATTCGCCTCGCTGCCGTGGTGGCTCTCCGTCGCCTCCGCTCTCCCAATCTGATCCGCTTCTTTTTCGACAAGGAAGATTCCCTCATCTCCGATGAGGCCATCCGCGCGGCACACGATGTCCCCATCGAAATGGCCCGTCCTGCGGTGGCCGCTCTTCTCGATGAATATGCTCCCGGCCAGGGGGGGCGCCCACTCAGTCGCATGATGCTTCGCCGACTCCTGCACAGTGCCTTTCGCGTCGGGGGGGCAGGGAATGCCACCCGCCTTCTGCGGGTGGCGACCAATGCTGCACTGGACAAGAACGAACGCCTTGAAGCGTTGCGCCTTGTCTCGGTCTGGACCAACCCTCCGGACGTCGACCAGTCACTTGGTCGCTACGCACCGCTCAATCCCCGCAACCGGTCCGAAATCAAGGAAACCCTGGAACAGGAGATCGGCTCCCTCTTGAGCCTCAAGGGGGAGGTCCTTGCCGCCGCTATCGGCCTCGCAGGCCAGTATGGTCTTTCCGTGAAGGGACTCGATGAAGCCGGCTTGACCGGTCTTCTCGAGGACAGGGAACTGGGAAGCGGGGTTAGAATGGTGGTCCTGGATCTCCTCGTTGGCGTGAATTCCGCTTCCCTGCAAGGCCTGCTGGACGCGGCCACCAGGGATGATGACATAACCTACGCAAACCACGCCCTGCAACTCCTTGCCAGCAGGTTTCCGCAATCAGCGATCCCGGCGGTCACCAAAGCCCTGGATTCAGATAATGTGATGCAGGCTCAAGCCGCCTGGCGGATTCTGGTGGACCTTCCCGGCGAGATCACCGCTGTCAGAATTGCTCGCGGGCTCGACGATCTCGAAACAGGCAAGCTCAACCCCAACCTGGCACTGGAAGTGGTGGAAGCTGCAGAAAAGCGCATGGGTGACCCGGCTGTAGCGGTCGCGCTCAGGAACTACGGCAACTCCCTCCCGGAGGATGATCCTCTTGCTCGCTTCCAGATCTGCTTGCAGGGCGGAGACCCCGTGAACGGGGAAGCTGTCTTCCGTAGCCATCCAGCCGGGCAGTGCCTGCGCTGTCACCGCGTGGACAGCGAACCCTCGGAAGGCGGTGAGGCAGGGCCCAATCTGGCGGGCATCGGCAAGCGGCAGGATGCCGGATACTTCCTCGAGTCCCTCATTCTGCCCAACGCGGTGGTGACCTCAGGTTTCGGAGTGGTCTCCTTGACCTTCACGAACGGGACAAGCAAATCGGGCATTCTCAGCAGCGAAAATGCCGACACCATCGAACTACTTGAGGGCATGGACCTCTGGCGGATCAAAAAGAGTGATATCCGGAAACGGAGCAAACCCTTCTCCGCCATGGCGCCTCCCATGGACGCCGTTCTCACCAGGCGGGAAATTCGCGACCTCGTCTCCTGGCTTGGCAGTCTTACCCGTAATAGTCCGCCTGCATCACCCAGTCGCCGCGCAACAGATCTCGACCCGGACTCCCTGCAGGTCGACACTTCGGGAAACAGGGCGGCCACACCACATCCCGCCGCAGCCGAAACTCCGCCACCGAACGGGGTAGACAAGATATCCGGGTCGGCACCGAAACCCAACCCCAACGCCGATACAACGCCTGCCCGGCAACCGGATGGGAAATCCCCGCCGCCCATCGGGGACACCATTGATTCCCGGCAGATGAAACTCGGAAAGGAGACTTACCTCACCTGCCTTGCCTGTCACGGAGACCGTGGTCAGGGCGTGCCGGGCCTGGGAGGACCACCCCTCGCTCCCTCTGAATGGGTAGTGGGTCCGGCGGAAAACCTGATCCGGATCCAGATCCGTGGCCTCAGGGACAACATCACCGTCAATCATCAGCACTACACCCTTGGAGTTGATATCAATCCTGCGGGCATGATCCCCCTCCCCCAGACCAACGATCAGATCGCCGCCGTCCTCACCTACATCCGCAATAGCTGGGGAAACAGGGCCTCTGCCGTCACGCCCGGGATGGTCGAGGAGCATCGCGCCGAGATCGGGCAACCACCTCTCAAGGTAACTGACCTTATTTCCCCACCGCTCCTGCCAAAGACCGTGACCAAAACTTCCGGATCGGCGGCACGGACCTCCGGTCCAGTAACAGGCAAAGACGGAATCCGGCACATTCTCATCATCCTGGGAATCCTGATCTGGTGCACCCTCTGCACCATTCCGCTGATAAGGCGCTTCAAGAAAAGCAACAGGGCGGGAAGGGAATAGCGCTCATGAGCGCGCCACGATATTGCCATAACGGTGCCTTGTTTCACTCACTGCCTGCTCGCGAAGGTAGTGTAAGAGTTCAATTCTGCCATTTGCGAGAATGGGCCAGTCAATGACCTCCACCTCCGCCTCGCAGGCTGTCCGCCGCAGATCCTCGGATGGATTCAAGGCCCGAATCCGCTCGACACCTTCCCCCTCCGATCGGATCCACCCGCACAGACCCGCTTCGGTCTCCAACCTCCAGTCCACCTTGGCAGCTACGGCCAGCGGAGTGCATGCACCCTGCCGCACTCCCGCACTGAGAATCACCTCCACCCCGCAGGTTCGTGCCGCCAGGAGCACGAGAGCCACCTCCTCAAGGGTCATTCCCTCGGAGCGCACAAGGATCCGCCCCCCCCTGCGATAACGGAAGATGTTGGACTCGCCCAGGATTTCGGAAGGATCGTGTGCCACCGAAAACTCCTCGCTCCACCACCTTGCATAGCTCGCTATCGCCGCTCGAATCCGCTCCGTCGCAGGGGCCAGGATCCTGCAGAACGCCTCTGCCAGCTCCGAATGCGCCCCCTCCTTACCGGCCCGGGGAAGAGTCACCTCGCTCCACCTCGCCAGTTGCAGAACGTAATTAGGTCCTCCTGCCTTCGCCCCCGGCCCGATTGCCGACCGTTTCCATCCCCCAAATGGCTGCCGCTGAACGATCGCCCCCGTAATCGGTCGATTGATATAGGCGTTGCCCACTTCCACACGTTCCCGCCACTGGCGAATCTCCCGGAGGTCCAGACTCTGGAGCCCTCCCGTCAGTCCGAAGCGGGAATCATTCTGCAACCGGAGCCCGTCTTCGAAATCGCATGCCCGCATCAATCCCAGGACCGGCCCGAAACACTCGGTGTGCCGGTACCAACTGGAGGAGTGCACCCCCATCCTGATACCCGGCGTCCACAGGCAGGGATTACCATCCACCATCCTCGGTTCAAGCAACCACTCCTGCCCCTCTTCCAGTTCCTTCAATCCGCGGGACAGCTCAATCCCGGGAGGCCGGATGACCGGGGTGACCACGCTGGCCAGTTCATACGGTGCTCCCACCCGCAGACTGGCTGCCGCATCACGCAACTGACGCAGGAAGGAATCATCGTCATAGAGCTCGGCCTCAACAATCGCCAGGGAAGCCGCTGAGCACTTCTGTCCCGCGTGTCCGAACGCACTCTTTACTAGATCCTTGATCGCCTGATCGGGATCCGCCGCCGCAGTGATCAGCATGGTATTCTTGCCACTCGTTTCCGCAAAGAGCCGCATGGAGGGTTTCCATCCTCTAAAGAGGCGTGCCGTCTCGTAGGCACCAGTGAGGATGACCCCTTTGACCCGTTCATCCGTGAGCAACTTCCGCCCCACCCCATCCTCGGCCACCGGAAGGAACTGCAAGGCCTTCTTCGGGATACCCGCGCTCCAGAGCACCTCTGCCAGTCGCCACGCAGTCAGGACCGTTTCCGGCGGCGGCTTAAGGATCACCGCATTCCCGGCAACCAGAGCTGCAAGCACTCCCCCACAGGCAATCGCGAGCGGAAAATTCCATGGCGGGGCAACCACCACCACTCCCAGCGGCGTTCGCTTTACCCCGTCCCCCAGCCCCGGACGCGACAGGCATTGCCCATAGTAATTTGCAAAATCGATCGCTTCATTCACTTCCGAGTCCGCCTCCGGGACCGCTTTTCCGGCATCACGCTCCATGGTGGCAATCAGCACGCCTCGTGTCCGCGCCAGTTCAGTGGAAACCCTGACGAGTTGCTCCCCGGGAGTGAGCCCGGTCGACTCCGCCCAGACTTCCACTGCGTCTACCGCAACCCTGAGGGCCTCCTCGACCTCTTCTTCTCCAGCCAACCCGTAGCGGTAGAGACATTCCCCCGGGGCAGACGGGTCAAAAGACTCCCCGGTCTGCACCGGTTTCCTGATTCGTCCTCCCACCTGAATCCCGATCGTCCCGGGAATCTCCACATGCTCGCGGATATTGTGAACCCACTCCCGGTTACCCGTCAGTGTCCAGTCAGTATCCGCTTCATTCTCGAAAACCGTACCAGGCAGCTCCCCGCTCTCAATCCGTCGATCCTGTTGCCGTGCAGGCATCGCGCTCACTTCATCCTTGGCGGAGGCAGCCAGCAGGAACCGCTCTCTTTGTTCATTCCATTTCTGCCCCCCCGGGCGCATTCCGAAGAGATCGCGCAGGAAATTCTCCGGGGCCGTGTTCTCATCGAGCCGCCGCACCAGATAGGCGATGGCGGAGTGGAAGTTCTCCCGGTCAACCACCGGGGCATAAAAAAGCAGGCTGCCCCCCACTTTCTCCACCGCCCGTGCCTGGTGATTCGCCATCCCTTCCAGCATCTCGATCTCAACCTGCTCCCGGACACCCTGTCTCTCCCTCAGAAGCAGGGCATAGGACACATCGAAGATGTTATGACTCCCCACCCCGACCCGAACTGCCTTCGCGTGGTGTTTCTCGCAGGCATAGTGGAGCATACGCTTGAAATTGGCATCCACTTCACCTTTGAACTCGTATGGGGCCTGTTCCCAGCCGTGCACGGCTGCCTCCACCTTTTCCATGGCCAGATTAGCCCCCTTCACAATGCGCAGTTTGATTCCCGCTCTTCCCCGGGCCTGGCGTTCGCAGGCCCAGCTGGTCAGTTTCTGCTGCAACCCGAAGGAGTCGGGCAGATAGGCCTGTAACACGATCCCCGCCTCAAGATCGCGAAACTCCTCTTCGTCCAACACCGCCTGGAAGACATCGCAGGTGAGATGCAGATCACGATACTCCTCCATATCGAGATTCACGAACTTCGGTTTGCCCTCAACTGCGTTGTCCTGCGCCGCGCGGTAAAGATCCCGCAAGGGGCCCTTCACCCGCTCGAGGGTATCCTCGTAAGCCAGGACGTTCACCTGGCTGAAGACCGAACTGATCTTCACTGAGATATAGTCGCAATCCGGACTTTCCAACCGACGGATATTCTCCTCCAGACGGCGCCCCGCCTCCTCTTCCCCCAGGATGGCTTCCCCAAGGAGATTGAGGTTCAGTCGTGCGCCCATCTGGCGTCGCTTCGCAATATGCCGACTCAGAAACCCCGGCTCTGCGGGAAGCACCACCTGCCTGCTTTCGCGCCTCATCTTGGCCGTCACGGCCGCGATCACGGCTTCCGGCGCCAGACAGGAACCAATTGCTGCAACCACCAGTGCGATGCGCTCATGCAGGGGAAGATATTCAGGGGCGCCTCTGCTCTCCAGCAGGTAGCGGAACTGGGAGGCCGCCCGCCAGGCGGTCCGGGGACGAAAGACCTGATCCGCCATCTCCAGGGTGAACGCCTTCCCGGCAGGATCTTCGAGCATGCGATCCATCTTCCACGCCTCATAGCGCTCCCCCAGACGCTGCCCCTTCCTGGCTGCCACCAGAATCTCCTCCGCCAGGCTAACCGCCTCTCGGGCCAGCGCGACATCATCCCAATCTTCATTTCCCGCCCGTTCCAGGTGACTTCCCATCAGGTTCCCCTTCATTGCCCTTCCCTTACTCTTCACTCTGTCATCAAAACACACTAAGGGACGAAGTGATTGTCTGTCTCACCATCGATGACCTCGGACTCCATCTTGGCTCCCTCTCAGGATGCTCCATTATTCAGCGGGCAACAAGTCCTTCCACTCGTGTAATTCCACTCCTTCACCCAAACCCCCAACCTTGTCCACAAGATCTCCACAACGCCTGCGCCAATGCGCATGGTCCGGGGCAGATTTCGGATCATCCGCACTGCGTGGAAAAACAAGATAAGTCACGGTAAGATCCGAGACCGGACGGCTATAGGGATTGACCTTGGCGTTGATTTCACGAGCCATCCGCAGAGACGCCTCCCCCACCTTGAAACTCGGTCCGGCATCGCCCACGATAGCGGGATACGGCACGTCTCCATGAACCACGATCGCAAAGTCACCTACATTCGGGGCATAGGGATCACGCCGGTCGGCGAGGACATTGGCGGGAATGACGATGAAGGGGTCATACTCCGCGATGAGGAAGCTCGCGATCTTCATGTCCGCAATGCCGGTTTCCAGCATCTTTATCCTGTTGAGCAGCCATGCCTTGCGTTCCTGCCCCGCACCTCCCTCCCCGATCTCGCGCCTCGCATTCCCGATACGTCGTTCCCAGCCCGCAACCATGGGATTGGGTGTTGAGCCGGTTTTCTTCCACCGGTAACTCGTAAACGGCTGGTAATTGGTCGAGTTCACGATCTCGTCCGGCATCCGGGAAAGCCTGTCTCCATCCGATCCGTCAGAGACAACGTCCATCTCAGCCTGCATGAGAAAAAGACGCTGACCGCTCTCCTCCGAACGCAGATTCAGGATGGTTTCACAGTCGTAGAAATTGTGTCTGCTAAGCACTTCATCCAGACGTCCCACATTGCCCTTCAAGCGGGCGGCCTTGTTAGCATAAAGCTGGCGATACCACGCCGACACCTCGGCCCCGGGCAACAGGGTCTCCAGTCCAGGCAGAATTTTCAGGAGGTGCGGACTGGTCAGGGTCAATTCCTCCGAAGATCTGGCAGCCCTGGGCATACGAACTTTCAGGGCATATTCGGCCAGGTAGGCTTCCCTGTTCCTCCTTTCCATGGAGGCCAGTTCACCGCTACTCGAATCAAAGGTAACCTTGAGATCTATTCCTTTCGAAAGCTGCCTGATATCGACTCCATCGGGCGGGGTCAACACGCCCGGCGGAAACGAAGGATCGGGATCGCTCTCCAGGGGGGTTGGTGGCTCGAGAGATACGGGCGGCGCCCTATCCGGATCAACCCGTTCCTTCTCCACTATGATTACCTCCGAACCAAACACCTCCTTGAGCCCCCGCTTGACCTTTCCCCCCACTGGCGTCAGCAGGGAGACCAGGCCGAGGACGGACACGAGTGCCAGCCCAAGACCAAGGGTCGGAACTCCCCAGGCGGAACGCTGGCTCTTGGATTTTTTGCGGTTACCTGACATGGCAGAGAGAACTTACGAATCGTTTTCGGACACGCTGCGGGGCCGAAAACTCATCAGGTATCGGATGGCTGCCATGGGAAGGATGGAGAGCCCCGCGGCGAGGAGAGCCACCTTCAATCCAGGGTAGGAGCGGGCCCGATCAAGTTGCAACGCCACCAGGGCATCCAGGACAACCTCGTCCCTGGAAACGAAAAACCACTCGCGGGAGGAGCTCTCCAGAGGCGCACCCTGTCGCCCGGCGACTTCTCCAAAATTCGTATGGACCGGCCCCGGGCAAACCGCCAGGACGGGGATCTGGTGCTCGCGAAGCTCCAGGCGCAGGGCCTCCGAGAAGCTGGTGAGGTAGGCCTTGCTGGCCGCGTAAACTGCAAAATCAGGAATAGGAAGCAGTGAAGCCAACGAGCTCACATTCAGGACCGCCCCCTGCCCCGAGCGCAGCATATCGGGAAGAAACCCGTGCGTAAGATGAGTTGCGGCCGCCATGTTCAAGTCGAGCATGTGCTGCATCTTTTCCCAGTGGGCAGTCGCAAACTCACCATAATCCCCCATCCCCGCGTTGTTCACCAGGAGGTTCGGAGCCCACTCCGTGCCCGTCACCTGGTCAATTAATTTCCGACGTTCAGCTGGGCACGCGAGATCCACCGGAAAGGAGGCTACCTCCAGTCCCGGATGGTCGGTTCGCAGTCTGGCCTCAAGTTGCCTCAGAACTTCCTCCCGGCGGGCAACCAGCACCATGCGACGACAGTGCGGCGCGAGTTGATGCGAAAACTCCTCACCCAGGCCCCCGGAGGCGCCTGTGATCAGCGAACAGTCATAAAGCAGGCGGGCGGCCATGAGATCCCTGTCCTGAACAGGTTCTACTCCATCGGCAGCTGAGCGGACTGCGGCTTGTCCCGCGCTTGCGCAATACGCAGCGGCAGCCGCACCACCAGTTCGCCATCGATTGTAACATCGACATGATAGATTCCCTCGCCGGGAAACTTGAGCCCCTGAAAGTTGAGCACGAGGTTACGGGTCAGGAAGGGAACCTCATCGGGCACCTGAATCGGCATCTCGGCCCGGATGGGCATCTTGGATGGATCAATCGATTTCCCATCCTCGTCGATGATGTTGATCGTCATCTTGTGATCACCCGAATCCTCGGGAAGAACACAAATCCGCATGGCCAGGGAACAGTGGGGATGAACGACAGGAAGCTGGGGAGCCCGGAGCGCATCGAACGTTCCATTGATGACCAGCTTGCCGTTTCCATAGTCGGCGGCGAAATCGCAGAGGGTTGCTATTTGAATATCCATTAAACTCCAAAAACTGCATCTGTCTGACCCGTCGCGGAGAAAAGGTCCAGCGTCAATTGGATGGACCTACTCGTCCTCCTCGACCGGAATCGCCACCGGCGCATCATCGACCGGGATCGCCACCGGCGCATCATCGACCGGGATGGCGGGCAGGGCTTCCCCAACCGGATCAATCGGTTCGCCGTCCTCCTCGTGCGTCTCCACCGGGATAGCCCGGAAAATCTTGCCGCTCGGGATGATGACATTGCCATCCTCGTCCACAGGCAGGACAACCGGAATAGCAGGATCTCCTCCCTCCGATTCCTCCACCACGATAAGCGCCTTGGATGGCGGCCTGATCATGTCCTGGATCTCACCTTTGAACTTTTCGAAAAACTCCGGGACCATGGGAGCCGCCTTGCGACCCCCGGAAACCTTCTCCCCCGGATCTCCTTCGTAGAGCACTGCAAATGCCAGTCGCGGGTTTTCGGCCGGGAAGAATCCGGCATACCAGGCAATCTCCTGATCGTTGGCCAGTCTCCACTGACCAGTGCCCGTCTTGGCACACACCTCGACAAAGCTCAATGAACCCCTCCGGCCCGTACCCCACCCGGCATGTGCCACGTCATACATGCCCTGATGCACCACCTGCACGGCATCAGGATCCAAATGAAGCGGATTCCGCGATTGGGGTTCAGATGCCTGTAGCACTCCTCCGGCAGGATCCTGCACCTGTCGGATCATCTGCAACTTGGGAAGGACCGAACCATTCGCAATACCCGTCATGGACTGAGCCACCTGGAGCGGAGTGGCCTCCCAGGCCTGTCCGATCGAGTAGTTCGCAGCATCTCCATCGGTGAAGGGTCTTCCAAATCGCTTCAGGACATACTCGTTGGTAGGCACCCGGCCCGACGCCTCTCCAAACAGCGGAAGACCCGAACGAGACCCGTAGCCCAGTCTGCGGGCAGTCGACAGGAAGGCACTCGGTCCCGTCTCGATCCCCACCTGGTAAAACCAGCAGTTGTTGGAACGGGCGATCGCTCGAGTCACATTCATCAACCCCTCCGGCTCGCGGGTCCAGTTCCACATCTTGGCAGGTGACCTCCTGCCGACTTCAATGTAATCCGGACAATCGATCTCAGTCCATTCCTCCACCACCTTTCCGGTGAGCGCGGTCAGGGCTACCACCGGCTTGAAACTGGAAGCGGGCGGATAGAGCCCCTGAAAGGCTCTTCCAAACATCGGACGACCCTCATCGTCGGTGAGAGTTTTGAGCTCCTCGTTGCTGATCCTGGGAATCCAGATGTTGATGTCGTAACTTGGCCTCGACGCCAGCACCAGCACCTCTCCGGTGGGGATGTCGATGACTACGAGTGCACCCCGCTTGCAATGATCCTCGAGAACCTTCTCTGCATGCCGTTGCCAGTCCAGATTGAAGGTCGTCACCACCGTATGACCGATACGCGGCCGCCGCGTCAGCTCATCACGCAGTTTCCTGCCTCCGGAATCGAAGATCACCTTGCGCTCACCGGGACGTCCCGTGAGCTCCTGATCCATCGTCTTCTCAAGGCCGGCATCCCCATAGGTGTCTTCAAAGACAAGGTCTCCGTGCACGATGGGGCCATTCGACAACCGTCCCCTGCTGCGCACGTAGCCAATGATGTGCGCAGCGGAAGGACCCCCGGGGTAGTGCCGGTGATAGATCGGATGCATGACCAACCCCGGGATGAGCTGCTTCTTGAAAGACTCCTCCCTGTCAGGAGGCACGAGAGAGGCCGCAAAAATGAGTGGCAACCACCGGCGGTGCTTATAGTGCGAGAGGAAGACCTCGTCCGTCACCCTGTAGTCCCTTCCCGCCAATCTCGAAGCGTGCGTCAGGCGCTCTCTCGCCCAGGCTATGATCTCGGCATCCACCGGGTCCGGGAAATGCGCAAACTGGATCGCGAACTGATAGCCCACCCTGTTCTGAGCGAAAGGCTTGCCATTCCGGTCCGTGATCAGACCCCGGGGAGCCGGGATTCTGAGAGTCATGGTCCGGGCATCCGGCCGGGTCAGCACCGAGGCATCATCCGCTCCTTTCCCTTTGGCCGCGGCGTTTCCGGCGTCCCCCTCGCCCAATTCCTGCCCCCAGAGGAGACACGAAAGCACCGGAGCCATGAATGGAAAGAGAATCCGGCAGCTTCGCATGGTGGAGGTCCGCAACCCTAGCTCACCTCGACCCAATCAGCAATGCCGGGAATTTGTCCTCTGTCATGAATCCCGCTCCACCCCCTCATTCGCCTTCCGCGGAGGCAGTTGGTTGCAATTTACCCGTCATCACCACCCCTCACTCGGGGCCGTCAACCCGGAGGCGGATAAAGCGGGAGGTAACCCCGTCGTAGCCAAACAGATCGCCGGCCTGGATCCACTCGCCCTGATCCGTCTCCGCGATCACAATCTCGGACACGAAGTTGGGACCCGACTGCCAGGAAACGAGATCGGAGGAAACTTCCGGAATCACTTGGTAACCCTCCGAGAGATAGGGCCGGAAATAAACCAGATTCAGTTCCCCGTCCGGGGAACGGAAGGGTGTTACCAGGGCATCAGCGTCAGCAAGATACGGGTCCAGACCGAGGGCGAACTCGACCAGATTAGGCAGTCCATCTCCGTCCTCATCAGCTACTCTTCCCGCTCCAGCCGCCTCCGGTCCTCCAAACTGCCGTGCCGCCCATGCCTGATAGGAGTCCCGGAAAATAACGGTCACCTCGCCGGTTTGGACCGGACCAGCATCAGGAGTAGCGATCAGCGCGAATGTATAGCGTCCTGCGACGGGCACGGTCACCGTGGTATCCTCGTTACTCCCATTCCCAAAGGTGGCCACCGCGGGTCCATTCTCCAGAATCCAGTTGAGCGTGACGTCGGCACGATCAAGGGGACCGTAATGAACCGTGGCATTGAGGGTCGCGCCCGCGGGCAGGGCGATCTCCTGGTCCACGCCACCAAAAACGAAGAACCCGCTCCCGGCACCGGGTGACCCTCCCACTGCCCCTGCTGACGTCCAGCTCTCTTTTTCACCCCATCGGCCGGGACTGCCGTATTCATCGACAATCACCAGAGAGTAGCCTCCACCATCAGTGGAGGGATACCACCAGTCCCGGTACATGAAGTCGTGCACCACCGCATTGAGATCAACGATCTCCAATCGCAGGCGATCCTGGTCATTGTCGAGTTTTCCGGACCACTCCCCGGCAATGTTGACCCCGAATCCATGGACGGCCTGAAAGACGTCCTCATCTGAAACCACCACCGCATACTCACCCGGCGCGAGAATCATTTCCGGAAACTCAAACTCGATCCCCTTCGTAAACTCGACTCCGTCGAGATTAATCGGAAGATTCCCAACGTTGCGAACTTCGATGAACTCGGAATCGGCAAACTGGACAGGGTGATACATGATCTCCGTCATCCGAAGCGACTCCAGCACGCGGTTTTCAGGGCTCAGGTCCGTGCTGTTCGAGAACCCGGGCGTCGGGACGGCAAACTGGACATACAGCGACGCCCCATCCGTTTCGCGACCCTGCGACTGATCCGGGGCATCACACGCGGTATGAACCCGATCAATCTCCACCTGGTTCGATCCATAAATCGCCACCCACCCGTAGGCGGCCCCCAACTTGAAAGGCAGCTCAGAGGGACTGTTTGCACTGGTCCCCACCGCCTCCAGGACTGCGAATCCCCCGCCCCCAATGAAACTCAGAGCAGGCAGGATAGCTGACCGAGCAAAGTTGAGCGGATCATCCGTGATCAATGTCCCTCCGATTGAGATGGGCAACGGTTCAGGATTGTAGAGTTCCAGAAAATCCTGGGTGTATACAACCTCTGGCTTACTCAACCACTCATTGAGACGCAATCCCGCTGGATTGCCCAGGGAGAGGGGTTGGTTGAGCCCGCCAGGTGTAGGCAGGGTCAAACCCCAGTCAATCTCTCCCGGTCCGATCCGGCCGATGGACAAGTTCTCCACCTGAGGACCGAAAACCACCGAATCCACAAGGGTTCCGGCGGGGTTGAAGAGCAAGACGTTTTCCCCGGCACCATTGAGAGAGAATCCAAGACGGATTCCCTGTCCCGTGCCCGAATCCGCATAAAGCATGAGGCGCTGGCCACTGGCGATCGATGTTCCAGCCGGAAAAACGAACTTCAGGGGGTCCGAGGGATCGTCCGTGATCGAATAGCCGCTGAGGGAGCGGGTCAACCCCGTGTTCCCCAGTTCTATATAGTCGGGAAATTTCCCATCCACTTCATGGGCCGATTCGTTCACGGCTAGCACCTCGCTGAGGAACAGCGTCCCATGAGGCGAGCTCTCTGAACTCAGGGTGGTGGGGCCAAGGAGTGGAGGAGCAGGACCAAGTTCCTCGTCCACAATCCCCCGAACATGAGTCCGCCGGTCGTCCATGAAGTCGATGAGATCATCCATCACGTTCTGCGGAACCCAGCCCGAAAGATGATTCGACAAGAGAGCATCAAAACGCGTTTTCGAAAAACTGGTCTGGATCAGGGCCCGCAGGGCCTGGAAATAACGGACTCGGATGGCGGGTTCCTCAAAAAGCGGAACGAGCGGACCGAGGGTCTGTCCTGACCCCACCATGTCGAAGAGAGTGTGCTCCGGGTCGGTGATGCGCGATCCGTCTCCCCGGCCCAGAATGGTGTCCAGGTCGTGCGGGATGAACAGAAACCTCGGATCGACCACTCCACGATACATGCTGTAGTCATCATCGGTTCCGTTACTGGCGTTCGTCTCGCCGTTCGCTATGAGAGTTTCTACTGCAAACCAACGCATCCACTGATCAAGGTTGGCCACGACCTCGACCTGATCGATGTAATCCGGATCGTTATCCGCCTGGTTCATGACGCGGAGAAACTCATCGAGATCAGTCCAGTCATTCCCCGAGCCATTGGTCTGCTTTCCCCATCCATCCCGGGCATATCGCTCCAGGTCCCCACCGCGGTAGGCCCAGTTAACATCGGGGCGCACCTTCTTGTAGAGATTGCCCTGTGGATCCTGGGTCATTTTCTCATCGACAAATTCGAAGTTGAGCGGCTGAAGGTGCACGAAACTTCCGTAGTCTTCCTGCCTGTCTCTGGCCGGATCGTTGCCATTCCGCCGAAAGGCGATGCGCTTGCTGTCGGGAGCCGGGAGATCACTTGCCTGGAAGAGCTTCATTCCGATGAACTGAAGCCACGTGTACTGGGTATTCAGGTTCATCTGACTTGATCCGTTCCAAGGCCTGTCGCGGGGAAGATTGACCCGCATTGGTGGCGGATTATCCCCGCGACTACTTGCTCCCCGCACCCGCACACCGCACTGGTAGCGCACAACAGGACCACTGCAATCGTCAGCAATGAGGGTGCAGTGGTGCTGCGCGTTCGAGTCACGATCAACGCCGGAGAAGGCCTGGTTTTCGGCCCTGGTCATGATCAACCGGTAGATCCCCTCGCCCTCCGGGTTGGGCTCATCATCGACCTGGTAGTGCAGGTTGGCCACCTGCCCGATACTGGTAGGCGCCGGCCAGGTCCGGATGTTGCTTCCATCGGTGGCCGAGAGATAGAACTCGATGATCGTTTCATCCTCCATGGCGGGCAGGGTTGCTCCGAACACCCCGTCATTGGCATCCCCGTCATTGTGCAATCCGTCATCCACCATCGAGGTGCTTGAGAACTCGGGGGCATCCAGAACCGAGACCCGGTAAAAAAGAGTAGCCGTCAGCGCGCGCATGGAAGTGTCGCGCAATTTCGCCCGGATCGTAACGATATCCGTGGAACGCGGAATGGGCGGACTGTGCATGACGTCCTGGATCAAGGGTGCCACGGATCCTTCATCCAGGGCCGCGGAATTGACACCCCCGGGAGTAGCACCTCCTTCGCTGGCCCGCCAATTCTGACCCGACTTGTTGGTCAGTCCCGTCTGAATCAGCTCAAGGGACTCCCCGGTTCCATCATGAGCCGCCTCCCAGATCCAACCGGGTTCCCCGGTGTCCGTAACCCGCGTCCGGGTGGCCCACTCTCCCTGATCATGATAACTCACCTCATCAACCTGCTCTTCCTTCTCGTCAATCAGTCGAATAGTTTCCCCGCGATTGCTCAGAGAACCCGTCCATCCGCCGGTAACCTGATCAACTGCTCCGTAAATGGCCGTAAATTCAGCCGGATCGGCAGCCACCACCAGGAATCCTCCGGACGGGATGGTGAGATCCGGAAAGGTGAAGCCGATCCCATTGGTGAAACTCCAGTCCTTCACCCTCACGGGGCCGTCACCGACATTTGTCAGTTCAAGAAATTCGTGGGCAATATTCCCACTTTCCGGGTGGTACATGATCTCATTGATCACGATCGCATCGGAAGCTCCCCCAATCTGGATAGTCACCTTGCCGGGACCAGAACCCAGGAAGCCGTCGCGCACCCGGTAGGTGAAACTGTCCGTCCCCGTGAATCCAGGAGGATGGGTGTAAGCGAATGATCCGTCTTCGTTCAGAATGACCTGCCCGTGGGCGGGTGGGTTCACCAGCGACGCGACCAGAGCAGTGCTGTCGATGTCGTTATCGTTCGCCAGCACACCCGCTGCTGCACTGATCGACAACTCCTGGTTCAGAATTGCCAGGTAGAAGTCATCCTCCGTCACGGGAGGATCATTTACGCCCGAAACGATGAGACTCACGGCCACGGGACTGGAAGTGCGAACCCCATCCTCCGCAGCGTAAGTAAAGCCATCGGTTCCCTGGAAATCCGGTTCCGGGGTATATGAAAACGATCCGTCCTGACCCAGAACGAGTAACCCATGCGCGGGCGGAGAAAGGAGAATTGCGGTAAGGGGATCGTTCTCGGCGTCGCTGTCATTGCTCAACACCCCCCCGGCCAAAGCAACGGTTCTGGAAGCGTCCTCCTGCACACCGTAAGTGTCGGCGACCCCGTTGGGGGCACGGTCCAGATGAATCGTAACCGTGGTCTCCGGCGAAGCGAGGACTCCATCGTTCGCACGATAGGTGAAGGTCACTACTCCGGGGCTCCCATCGGCTGCACGATAAAAGAACGATCCTTCCGGACTCAGGATCAGGTCACCACTCGCCGCAGGATCGACTAATTCCGCCACCAAGGTCGTTCCATCAGGATCGAAATCATTGGCAAGAACTCCATCCTGCTCATCGACCATGATCCAGCCGCCCGGATCGATGGCATATACATCGGAAATGGTTTCCGGGATGTCTTCCGCGTTGATCACATTCAGGGTAACGCTTTCCACCGGCGAAACCGACTTGCCGTCCGAGGCCGTGTAGTCGAAGGAGTCCGGGCCGAAATAGTTGCGATCCGGCAGATAGCTGAATGACCCGTCTCCATTGAAGGTGAGCACCCCGTGCGTGGTGGAACTCGCCAAGGTAGCGGTCAGGACTTCTTCATCGGGATCCACGTCATTTGCCAGAACTCCCTGGCTGGCGCTACGGACATACTCCGTGTCTTCCCCGGGCGAGTAGAAATCCGGTTGCGTCTCGGGGATATCATTGAATCCCGGCAAGACGTTGATGGTCACCATTCCCAGCGAACTGGCGACCCCGTTACTGGCGCGGTAGACAAAGCTGTCCTCTCCCTCGAAATTCAACTCCGGCGTGTAGAGAAACGTTCCATCCGCATTGAGGATCACCGCGCCATGAGCCGGACCGCTTTCCACGGAGCAGGTCAGACCCACCCCGTCGAGATCCGTGTCATTGTCCAGCAAGCCGCTCCTGGTGCCATTCACAACCTCCATTTCCATGTTAAAACTAAGATCGGAGCTCTGCGGGTCGCTCTGGTGGATCTCCACCGCAAGGACGTTGTCCCCCTCCACAAAAAGGGCAGGCGGGACGGGAGGCAGTTCAATCTCAAGATTGCCGTCGTCCACCGCGCTCTGGGCAAAGTCGTTGTAGGATGGGTTGGCCTCAATATTGTCGATACCGATCCCTGTCCCATTGAGAAAGACCACGACCCCGTCATCGCGGAAAACCCGACAGGCGGCGCTCACAATCTCATCCACGTCCTCAACCGTGAAGGTGCGGCGAAAGTAGGCGGTGGGATACTTGTTCCGGGCATCGCCACCGAAACCAATCTCGCTTTCCTCGTCACCGTCCCCATATCCCAGTTCAGCCGGACCACTATTCCATTGCGAATCGTTGTAACCGGGATCCCGCCACTCACTGCCAAGATCCGTGCCGGTGTCGTCGAACCTCCATTCAGATCCATAGGGCACCACCGTTTCCGCACCCCCCGCTGCCCCGCTCACATCAAGAGCTCCGTTCTCCTGAACCACATAACTGTCATCCCCGGTGACCGGCGCATCCGGCCGGGGATCCACTGTCAGGGTTACCACCGTCAACCCGGACTGCAGCGATCCATCGCTGGCACGATAACTGAATCTGTCTGTCCCGAAAAAGTCGTCATCGGGCGTATAAATGAATGTTCCATCCGGATTCAGGGTGAGCGATCCGTGCTCCACATCCTCTCCCTCAACCGCGCTCAGATCCCCACTTTCCGGATCACTATCGTTGGCAAGCACTCCCACCCCCGGAAGGCCCATCTCGAGCGATGAGTCTTCGGCAACGACATAAGTCTCCGGAACCGCAACCGGCGGATCATTAACGGCCTGCACCTCTATGATCACAGTAGCCGGTTCCGAGGTGCCGCTGGCGTCCGTGACTTCATATGTAAAACTGTCCGTCCCGAAGAAATTGACCACGGGGGTGTAGATGAACACGCCATCGGGAGCCATACTCACCACCCCATGCTCCGGCGGGAGCACCACCACTGCGGTGGCGTTCCCTCCCACCGTGTCGTTCTCCAGGACTCCTCCCCCACTGTCAACCCCCTGCGTCACTAAGACATCGTCGAAATAGACACGGATCTCCTCATTGGCTCGACTGGTGCCATCGCTGTACGCACCCAGGGAGAACGTGTGATTACCCGCCTGTAACGGCACGCTGAAGTTAGTAGATTGCCACCCGGAATCCCCCCCGTCGTTGATGTGCACCAGGGAGTTGTTCGTGTCATCACCATAGCGAACACCATCGATCTCAAGAATCGCTTCTCCGAACTCGCTGCGTTCAAGTTGCTCGGTATTAACCAGACGATAGCGGAAACTGATCTCCAAGGCAGAGGCCGCCGCCAGGGTAAAGCTCTGCATGAAGGCCCCCGACGTCGCGTAGGGAGCCACTACAGACGGATTTCGGTTATCGAGTCCGCCGATCACCACCCGCATTCCAGCCCCCGAAAATCCACCCGACGGATCGATAACCCCTGCCGCATATGCGGGTTGGCTTGTTCCGAAGGCATCGGCCACGAAGACAAACCCTCCCCCCCCTCCCTGCAGACTGATATCAATGCCGATGTCAGAACTCCCGAGACTTCCCTGATGCACCTCGATCGCAATGGTATTTTCCCCTGCCACCAGCACCCCAGCCACGTCCAACTCCACGTCGCTATATGTCAACTCGTTGCCGTCCTGGGCGAAGGTGTTGGAATCGATCCCGGCATTCGGCATGAAAACCGATCCCACCTCCACGCCGTTAATATAAATGATACAGCCATCGTCCACTGCCAGATTCGCAACCCAGTCACCCTCCGCAGCCTCCTCTGCGGTAAGGTTGAAGGTATTCCGGAACAGGTAGGTGGTGACCATGTTCTGACCGTTGGGCCCATCACCAATCCCAAGGAGAAGATCGGGAGTGTCCGGAGGAAAGGCCTCTACAATGCCACCCTGTAACGGGAGCGATCCGGTCAACCAGGGCCCGATGCTCGATGACGCGACCTCGAAGTCTATACTGTTCCAGTCCCTCCCGGCTCCATCCAAGGGATAGTTGTGATCCGCGCCCACCTGGTTCTCCAACTTATCGAGGTAATCCCAGGCCCCATCAAAAACCGGAATGAATCCTCCCGGATTCGTGTCGAAGTCCACGGAAATAATCGGACCCGACCTCGTGTTGAGAACGAGGTCCTCGGTAGTATCGTAGCGGTCGTCCACTGCCACCGGGGCCGCAAACCCTGCCGCCGCAAACAGGAGTCCCGGGAAAGCCGAAACCCACCTGGCAGGAATGCATGAAGGGGAGGAAGAGGGTCTAGAATTCTCCATCGGGAGCACAGTTGAGGGAGGAAGCGGAATGATCCGGTAGATTGTGACTTGCACAGTAACCCTGCCGGCAAGCTCTGGTCAATGCACGGGACCGCTTAAGTCCCCGGGTACAAGGACCCCATCTCCGGCAAATTTCCTCTCTGCTCCCCCTCCCGGGTTACCACTTCGAGGCCTTTCGACCCCTCCTCTTTCCTTCCCCTATCCGGGTGGGAAGAAAGATGCCTTCAGGATTCCGGTTCTGCTGCGACCCCATGTGACATCTCCCTCCTCATCCGGAAACACTTCAAACTCTCCCGGGATCTGATCTTGCGCAACGACCTCACCGGGGCAGCCTTTCACGCGGTGACAATGACCCGTCTTTCCCTGCCCCGATTTTTCTCTGTTCTTCCAGGGACAGCTTACCGAAGGTAAGTCCCGAGAGAAGCCCTCACCCTCATGTCCCCTGAGTTCAACACCCTCGCCATTGTTCTCCTGGTCGCCCTCCTTCTTCTCTGGAAGCTCGATTTGGTGGCCACCCTGCTCAACCTGGGCGCCCTCAGACCGGAACTGCCCGGGGAATTCACTGATGTCTACGACGCGGAAAAGTATGCCAAATCCCAGGAATACACCCAGGCCCATTCCCGATTCGGCATCATCTCTTCCATCACCTCCCTGACCATCCTGCTAGTCTTCTGGTTCGTCGGTGGATTCAGCTGGCTTGATTCCTGGACGCGCTCCCTGGAACTAGGCGAGGTCACTACCGGCATGGCCTACGTCTTTGCCCTCCTCCTCGGCAACTACCTCCTCACTCTCCCCTTCACCATCTACGACACCTTCGTCCTAGAGGAGCGCTTCGGGTTCAACAAGACCACTCGCCGGACATTCCTCGTCGACCAGATCAAGTCGATCGTCCTCATGACCCTTATCGGTGCGCCTCTCCTCGCCGGCATCCTCCTCATCTTTCATCATGTTCCCCAAGCATGGTTCTGGGCCTGGGTCGCCTTCAGCATCTTTGTCCTGGCCATAACCTATCTCGCCCCTTCCCTCATCATGCCGCTCTTCAACAAGTTCGAACCGATGGAGGACGGTGAACTCAGGGATGCCATCTACAGGATGGCAGAAGAATGCGATTTCCCCCTGACCGAAATCACAGTCATGGACGGTTCTCGACGTTCCGCCAAGTCCAACGCCTTCTTCATGGGATTTGGCAAGAGCAAGAAAATCGCCCTTTACGACACCCTGGTTGCAAACCACTCCACCGAGGAACTGGTTGCCGTGCTGGCTCACGAAATCGGACACTTCAAACGCAGGCACATCATCCAGCGCCTGGTCCTTTCCATCCTTCAGTTCGGCCTCCTCTTCTACCTTCTCGGGCACCTCATCAACCCCGAAAGCAGCTTCGCTCAGCAACTTTTCGCCGCCTTCGGCATTCCCGCCGACCACATTTCTCCGCATGCCGGACTCATCTTCTTCGGCATCCTCTTCAGTCCGGTCAGTCGCTTCCTGGGCATTCTCCTCAACGCCTGGTCACGCAAACACGAGTTTGAGGCGGATGCCTACGCCGCCCAGGTGCAGAAAACCCCTGATCACCTGATCACCGCCCTGAAGAAACTCTCCGCCGATAATCTTTCCAATCTCACCCCGCACCGGTTCCGGGTCATCCTCGACTATTCCCACCCGCCCGCTCTCGTCCGGATCGCCGCCCTCCGGGGACTGGCATTGCAATCAACCCCATGACAAGGCCTCTGCTCACTCACCTTGCCACGGCCCTCGCTGGAGGACTCTGCCTCTTCTTCCTCATCCCCGGGGATTCCGGCCACGACTCCTCCGGCAGCGAACGTCCCAGGCACTCCGACAGCTCTGCCCGGAAATCATCCCGATCGCCCACCTTCTCTCCGGTTGTCCCCTTCTCATCCCAAGACGGTGAGGATGATGACGATGACGGATTGCTTGACCTGGAGAAGTTCCTGGAACAGGCCGGGATGAAGATCCCATCCCGCAGGGAGCTGGAGGAATACCTCAGCGCTCGCAATCACTCCGCTGAGGCGTATCTGGCGGCCGGCTTTATCCTTCAGGATGCCGAGCTTCTCAGGGCTGCCCTTGAGAGGGAACCTTCCAATCCCCATGTCCTCTTCACCCTCGCCTCTCGCGATGACTTTTCCCCCTCCGATCGTCTGTCCTGGGCCCGGCGACTTCAGGAACTGCAACCGGATAATTCCCTCGCGTCCTACCTGGTCGCCAGCCTCGCCTGGGAATCCGGGCAAATCGATTCTGCTCTTTCATCACTTGAGCGGGCTCACGGTCAGGAAGGCTTCAGGACTTTCAGTTCCGAGTCCACGTTGGCTGTCACCGATGCCCTTCGGGCAACCGGCAGCAGCCCCGGCGGCGCCTCGCTCTACAGCACATGGACCGCCCAGTTGCCACACACCCACCAACTTCTTACCCTTAGCAGAAGCCTGCTGGAACATGCACAGACCGCACCTCCCGGGATAGCGGCCATCCTGAGAGAGCAGAATGCCACCTTGGGACTGCGCCTCACAGAAGGATCGAAACCAACCTCCACTATTTCGGAATTGGTCGGTCTTGCCATCCAGAACAACGCCTACAAGAACCTTCCCGAGGGTGCCTCTCTGCCGATCGAAGGGATTGACGCTGGGCACTTCCAACAGTCGTATGAACAGCGTCGGCAAGAAATCCGGGAAGCCCATGCCATCGAACCCCTTGAACTACTGCGCAACTCACCAGACCTGATCGAAGGCTACGCCATGCGGGTTCAGGCGCTTGGCGAACTCAAAGCCCTGAGTTGGCTGCGCTCACATGCCCAACCGCCCGGGCAATAAGAAAACATCCCTTCCCCGTCTCCTCACTCCGCACCAACTCCGCGTCGTTCTCGATTACTCTGATCCTCCCGTCCTCGTTCGCATCCAGGCCCTCCGCGCCCTTCCCCAAGGGATCTCCTCGTGATACAGGTGGGGGAGTGAAGCCCGTGCTCAAGCGTCTCTCTGCCCCAATGAAGAATCTCTTCCCTCTCCTCTTCTTTGCGGCGACCTTCCTCACCGCCTCCGCCCACCGCATCCAGGCGAAGGAGCCCGGCCCCTTCAAGGTCCTCACCTACAACGTCCTCTACGGCTTCAACTTCCAGAAGTCCACTGACCTCGGAGCGCAATGGATCAAGGGCCAGCATGCCGACCTGGTCGCCCTGCAGGAGATGACCAAGTACACCCAGGTCAAACTCACTGCCCTGGCGAAGAAATGGGGGCACCAGCACTCCGTCATCCTGAAAGAGAACGGCTTCCCGGTCTGCCTCACCGCCAACTCTGCCATCGAAGTGATCGAGAAACGTGTCGAGGACATGTGGCACGGATATCTCCACTGCAAAGTGCGTGGAGTGAACATCTTCGTGGTGCATCTCTCGCCTTCCAACCACAATGTTCGTGTCAAGGAAGCGGGCATTCTCTGCGCGAAGGTGAAACTCCTCCTCGCCGCAGACCAACGGGTCATCATCATGGGCGATTTCAACTGCAACTCACCCCTCGACCGGGATTGGCTTGAAGCGCAACCGAGCACGCAGGAGTGGCGGGCGAAATTGCCTGACAATGCCGATCCCGGCTACCTCACCATGAGCCAGTTCCTCGCAGCCGGCCTCTATGACCTTGTCCACGAAAAATGCCCCGCCGCCCAGGTCCGACTCGGCACCTTCTCGACCCGCATCAAGGAGCAGGACCGCCCCGGAGACCGCTGGCGCATCGACTTCATCCTCACCGACCCCACTCTCGCCCTCCGCTGCATCAACGCTGACACCCCGCGCGATCCCGTCCTCCACAAGATCTCCGATCACTTCCCGGTCCAGGCCACCTTCCGTTGATCGCATTCTCCCCTACGATTCCCTTAGTCTTGAAATCTGGATCTGAAGTGATTTGGAGCTTGGAGACTTGAGCTTCGGCAACACTCCACCTGCCTCGACCGCCTCATTCCTTGCCACAAGTGCTCAAGCCTCTCCCTTGATCGGCACTGCAATTGCTTCGCACTCCTTCTCCCAGCCAGGAAAATTCCACCCATTGGGAAATCCCCTGCACTGCACCGGTTTGACCTCGTGAATGCGGCATTCATCCCCCTCCAGCATGATGCACTCCGAACTCGCGTCCTTGTCCACAAGGGACAGACCGGTCCGATTCGCCCGGATCCTCGTAAACTCCTGGACGAATTCGTGTTCCCTCATCCCGAGGAAGACTGCGATTTTCGCAATCTCCTCATCCTCCACTTCCACATCCCCCGCCCACTTGCAACACGCCGTGCAGCGCTGGCAGACATAGTGATGGCGCGGCTTCTTGGACACGGAACTGGCCGGGGAATCCCGGGAGGAAAATCAGATATCCGGAAGCAATCTCATTTCTCCCGGAGATGCGCAACAAGTCCGGGACTTTTAACCGGGCAGATGCAAACCCCTCACCGACTGACGTAGGCCGGACCCTGGGTGGTGATCCGGTCATGATACTTCTTTACCTTTGCCTGAAACCCGCGCCACTTCCGGCCGGGCCTTCCGTTATCGAGAAGGAAATGCGGGCAATTCTTGTGGGGCGGGCTCATCCCGCGGCGTGGCCAGTGATAGTGGGGCACCACCTTTGAGAGCGGGATATCGTATTTGTACATCAGATACGCCGCCAACTTGGCGGTGCGATCAACCGTACGGGTCCGGCTGTTACCCCGATGCTCGCACATTTCGATCCCGATCGAATATTTGTTCCCCGGTCCGTTGAGGTCAGCATGCCGTCCCGTGATATTGGTTGGCAAATGCTGCACTGCCACATTCTCGTCGACCGTGTAATGCCAGGACAGGCTCCCAAGCTTACTGCCCTTCAGGGCCAGCGAGTGCCGCCATGAATCAGCTCCCCTGCTCCAGTTCTGCGTACTGTGAATAGTAATATAGCGTGGTCTCATGCTGCTCTGGCCACGTCGCCCACGTGCGCTTCTCGGCAGGTAGTCCTTGTGCACCCGGACCTCGGCCAGGAGCGAGGTGGGCAACTTGAGCGGAACGAGAGCCCGCGCGGTCACCGACACGTTCTGGTAGGTTCGGTTCGGGGTCACCCTGACCGCCTGTGAATCCTGGCCACTCAACTTCCCACTTCCGGTTCCGGAACACCCCGCTACCAGGAGCGAGGCCGCGACAGCCATTCCACTTATTGAATGAATGCAGATATTCCGTATAGGCATAATATCAGTTATCGACACGTTATGAACAAAATAACGGATTATTCACATTTGTGAAGATCTAAGTTGCGTCTCCGCCTCCCCCCTGCCTCTGTCGTGCCAGAATCAGCTTCGATTCCTCAATATCAGCAATTGATTCCCCCGCGGAAGCCTTGGCTTTCGCCCGGCACCACTGTGCCTTGGAACAACTCGTGACGGATTCCAGGGGTGCCCCTCCCCTCTCTCTGGGCCCGATCGAAACTCCTGCCCACGCCTTCCTGGCAGCCCTTCTTTCCAAGGCTGTCGAACCTGGGTCCAGACTCTGGATCCTCGGTGGATCGACCCGTCACCGCGAACGACTGGCAATGGAACTGCACGGCTGGGAGGTCGATGCGATCACACTGCCCGATCCTCCCCTTGAGAATTTCGAGATGCAACTGGCGGACCCCGAACGGGACGCCGAACGCCTGGCTGCCTTTCAACGCCTCCGTGAAGATCCCGGGGACGGTTCGCCGGTAGTGACTCTCGCCTCGTCCGAGGCCTTCGCCCACTCCGCGCCATCTCCTGACGAATTCCTTGCCTCCATTCTCAGCCTGAAGGTCGGCGGGCAGCAGGATCCCGACGAATTGAAGGAAACGCTCCTCGCGGCCGGCCTGGAGGAGGTTGCCCAGGTCCATGCCCGCCAGCAATTTTCCAACCGCGGCGCAATCCTCGACATCTTCCCGGTGCAGGCTCCCGCTCCCCTGCGGTTCGAATTTTTTGACCGTGAACTCGAATCGCTTCGGGAGTTCGACCTTGATTCACAGACTTCGATCCGTCGCCTCGATCATGCCGAACTCGTCCTCACTCCCCCCTCGCTGGAACAACGGGTAGCGGACTGGTTCCGTGACGGCGATACGGTTCTCGGCCTGGACGACGGAGTCGAGGACGCCGATATCATATTCACTGACGACCCCACCAGAAACGAATCGAATCTGGAAGCCTATGGCACTCCCTTTGCTCACTTCGATGCCGGCGACTTCATTCTGCACGAAGCGCAGCAGAGCACGGTCTTTCATCACATCAACGACTGGCTTGCCGACGGGTGGATCGTTTGTATCGCCGCCGCCACCGAGGGCGAAAGGGAGCGCTTCCACGAACTTAGCGGCACCCATCTTCCAGCAGGAGGATACCACTTTCTCGATCTGGCCCTCCCGGAAGGTTTCGTCCTGCGTTCAGCCAAGTTGGCAATCCTCTCCCTCGCTGAACTCCTGGGCCGGTATCAAACCACCGTTCGCCCATCCCGCCTGCAGCACCTTGAGAAAGCACGCTCGCACTCCGCCGCCACCGAATTGGACCAACTCAACGAAGACGACCTCGTCGTACACGCCGACTACGGCATCGGACGCTACCGGGGATTGAGCCGGGACGACGAGGGAGAAGAGGAATTATCCATCGAATACCGGGACGGGAGCACCCTGCACGTCCCCATCGACCAATCCCACCTCGTCTCGCGCTACGTCGGGGGTGGAGGGAAATCTCCTCTTCTCAGCAGACTGGGTGACGGACGCTGGAGCAAGGTCCGCAGGTCCGCGGAGGCCGCGATCATGGACTATGCTGCTCGCCTCCTGCGCACCCACGCAGAACGCGATTCTCAGAGAGGCCACGCCCATCCCGCTGACACCAAGTGGATGTGGGAATTCGAAAACTCCTTTCCCTTCACCGAGACCCCGGATCAGATCCGGGCCATCTCCGAGACCAGGGCCGACATGGAATCAGAGCAACCCATGGATCGCCTGATCTGCGGCGACGTCGGCTTTGGTAAGACCGAAGTGGCCATTCGCGCAGCCTTCAAGGCGGTAACCGGCGGATCCCAGGTTGCGATCCTGGTCCCCACCACCGTCCTGGCGGAACAGCACTGGCGTACTTTCCGGGAACGCATGAGCGAGTTCCCCATCCGCATTGAACTTCTCAGTCGTTTCCGTAAACCAGGCGAAATCGCTGAAACCATCGAGGGTATTGCCAATGGCGGCGTCGACATCGTGATCGGCACCCACCGCCTCCTTTCCGGCGACGTTTCCTTCCAGAACCTCGGTCTGGCAATCGTGGACGAGGAGCAGCGCTTCGGGGTGAAGCACAAGGAGCAATTCAAGGAACGCTTTCGCCAGATCGACCTCCTTACCCTCTCAGCCACGCCTATTCCCCGCACATTGTATTTCTCGCTTATGGGCGTACGCGACATGTCAACCATTGACACTCCACCACCCAACCGCATCCCCGTTCACACTTCTGTCTGTGCCTATGACGAACGAATGATACGGGACAGTGTGCGCCGCGAGCTGGAGCGCGAAGGACAGGTCTTTTTCCTTCACAACCGCGTCCAGAGCATCGAGATGGTCAGGAACCGCCTGCAGGAGCTGGTTCCTGAAGCCAGGATCCTCGTGGGTCACGGGCAGATGGGGCGGGCCGATCTGGAAGAGGTCATGCATACCTTCGTCGACGGGAAGGCGGACGTCCTTCTCTCCACCACCATTATCGAGAGCGGCATCGATATTCCCAATGCCAATACCATCCTCATTGACCGGGCCGATCGCTTTGGACTGGCTGACCTCTACCAGTTGAGGGGGCGGGTTGGCCGTGCCACCCGCCGTGCCTATGCCATCCTCATGCTCCCCCGTGACCAGATTTCCACGGGCGATGCAAAAAAACGGGTGAGTGCCATCAAACAGTATACCGCTCTCGGATCCGGCTTCAGGATCGCCATGCGCGATCTCGAGATCCGTGGGGCCGGCAACCTGCTCGGCACCCGGCAGTCGGGTCATATCGCCGCGGTGGGCTTTGATCTCTACTGTCAGTTGCTTCGCCAGTCAGTCGAGCAATTGAGCGGCCGAAAAGTGCAGCGGCGGACTGATGTTGTTCTCCGGGCCGACTTCCTCGCCTTCTCCGAATCGCGCTACGAGGACTCAGAGAAAGAACAACTTCCCGTCTATATTCCCGCCGGATACATCGCTGATTCAAGGGCCCGGCTGGCGGCCTACCGGGAACTGGCCAGCCTGGCCGGGCAGGACGAACTTCGCAGCTACGAGGAGCGTCTTCGCGATCGGTTCGGACGGATTCCCCTACCGGCTCGCAACCTTATCCAGGTCAGCCAACTCCGGCTGGAAGCGGCCGCGGCGGGTGCCGAAATGGTGGAAATCCGTGGGGATCGCCTCATGGTGCAACGCAACGGCGGCTATCTGATGCTCGATAACAGCCACTTTCCTCGCTTGAGATCCAGGGATGCCAACAGTATCCTCCGTGAAGCAGTCGAATGGTTAGAATCCCTCAATCGGCCATGAAATCCCTCCTCTACGCAACCACCCTTCTAGCGACTCCTCTCCTCGCCGCACCGGTTCCCCTCCTCAAGACCGCCGCCACCGTCAACGGCAAGATGATCACTACGCGGGAGGTTCAGCAGCAACTTGCCCCCACCATCGCGATGCTGATGGCAAAGTATCCACGCCGCGGTGAGCAGTTTCAGAAGGCCCTCACGGAAGCCCACAAGGAGGTGCTCGACCAGCTCATTGAGCACAAACTGGTGCTCAGCAAGCTCGAGGAGAAACAACTGCAGATTCCGGAGCACATCGTCAAACAGGATATCGAACAGTTTATCCGCATCAACTTCAAGGGGAGTCAGGAGGAATTCCGCAAATACCTGAAGGCCATCAGGATGACCCGCCGGGAATTTCAGAAATCCCAGCAGGAGAAGATCCTGGTCCAGTCCTTCAAGCGTGAGCAGTTCAAGGATGTGGCCCCCGCCACCGACGCTGAGATCAGGAAGCGCTTCAGCGAACGCTCGGGCGACCTGCGCGACCGCACCAAGGACCGGATCACCTTTCGGAAGATCTACATCCCGGCCATCGACCAGAACAACCCGATCGCCACACAGAATGACCAGCTCGCTCTGGCTGAAAAACTGGCAGTCCAGGTGAAGGGGGAAGCCGATTTCGCCTCCATCGCCCAGGCCCACTCCTCCGGCGCCTTCGCTGACAAGGGCGGCCTCTGGGAGAACACCCTTCGCTCCGATCTCGAGGTCGGGTTCGCCGACATCATCTTTGAAGCCTCCGAAGGTGACATCCTGGGTCCGCTCAAGGACAGAATCGGGTTCACCATTGTGAAGATCGTCAAGATCAACCAGGGGCCCCTGCCTGCCCTCGATACCAAGATGCGGGAACGCATGCGGACGGAGGTCGAGATCGAAAAACGCTCCGGCCGCTACGCGGAGTGGATCAAGATGCTCAAGCGCACCGCCATTATCCGGCGCAACGCATAACCACCCTTCCCTGCGAAGGTCAAAAAGCACCATGCACACCGCTGTCTACGCCGGGAGCTTCGATCCTCCGACCAACGGACACCTCTGGATGATCCAGCGTGGTCTCGAGTTATTCGACCGCCTCATTGTCGCGATCGGCACAAACCCCGAGAAACATTACAGTTTCACCCTTAAGGACCGCCTTGAACTCCTGGAGGCGTCGGTGCCCTCCTGTGAGCGCCTCACCTTCTCGCACTTCGATAACCGCTACCTTGTCGACTACGCCAAGGAACAGAGTGCGGCCTATATCCTGCGTGGTGTACGCACCGCTGCCGACTATGAATACGAACGCGTCATGCGTCACATCAACGCGGACCTGGCCCCGGAAATCACCACCATCTTCCTCATGCCTCCCCGGGACATCGCGGAACTGAGTTCCAGCATGGTCAAGAGCCTGATCGGTCCCGAGGGGTGGGAGGACACGGTGCGGCGCTACGTCCCGAATCCCGTTTTCGAGGCCCTCTCCTCGGCAAACAGAGACGTGTAGACAGGATTCGGACGAGGCCCATTCGTCTGTCGACTGTTTCCGGTTCCCTCTTTACTCTTCCCCTCATGCACACCCTCGCCATCGCTCTTGGCGCCCTCGTTCTCTACTTGGTGGCCTACCACACCTACGGCAGGTTCCTGGCCCGCAGGATCTTCAAGCTCGATCCCGCGGCCCGGGTCCCCTCCGTCGAGATGGAGGACGGCACCGACTACGTCCCCACCCGCAGGGGCGTCATTTTTGGGCATCACTTCACCAGCATCGCGGGAACCGGTCCCATTGTCGGGCCCGCCCTGGCGGTGATCTGGGGGTGGGTGCCCGCCCTGCTCTGGGTTCTTTTCGGATCCATTCTCATCGGTGCGGTCCACGATTTTGGTGCCCTCGTGGTTTCCATGCGCAACCGGGGCCAGACGGTGGGAGATATCGCAGGACGGGTCCTCAGCAAGCGCACCCGCCTCCTCTTCCTCTCCGTCCTCTTCCTGGCCCTCACCATTGTCCTGGCCATCTTCGGACTGGTGATTGCTAGCGTGTGGGATCTGTACCCGCAGTCGATTTTCCCCTGCCTCATCCAGATCCCTCTCGCCGTTTTGATCGGCGTCTATTTGCACCGGCGGGGCGTCAACATTCTCATCCCCTCCATCATCACGCTGGGCCTGATGTATCTCACAATCTTCTACGGAAACGTGGGCGTTCTCGGGGCCTTCAACCAGATGCTCGGAGGCGATCCCGGAGTGATCGGGGACGGAATCCCGACCATTGCGTGGGTAGCAATCCTTCTCATTTACTCCTACATTGCATCCGTACTCCCAGTCTGGACCCTTCTTCAGCCCCGTGACTTCATCAACTCTCTCCAACTCATCTCCGCTCTCGGTCTCATCATGATCGGTCTCGTGGTAGCTGGGTTGATCGGCGGAGCCCCCGCTGCGGGCGGCGAACGGCAGAGCCTCGAAATCGTGGCCCCCGCATTCCGGATGGCCCCCGAGGGCGCTCCCTGGATCTTTCCCTTCCTCTTCATCACCATCGCCTGCGGGGCCATCTCAGGCTTTCACTGCCTCGTCTCCTCCGGCACCTCCTCCAAGCAGCTGAAGTGCGAATCGGACGCCCAGTTCGTGGGCTATGGTTCGATGCTCACCGAGGGGTTCCTCGCCACCCTCGTCATCCTCGCCTGCGTGGCCGGCCTGGGGTTGGGGGCAAAGGGCGCAGACGGCACCCTCTTCGGGAGTGCGGCCTACGATGCCCGCTATGGATCGTGGGCTGCAGCGGGTGGCCTTGGTGCCAAGGTCGGGGCTTTCGTCGAAGGGTCCGCGAACTTCCTGACCGCCCTCGGACTTTCGGCCCCCTTCGCCATCGCACTCATGGGTGTCTTCGTGGCCTCCTTTGCGGCCACTACCCTCGACACCGCCTGCCGCCTGCAACGTTACGTGGTGCAGGAACTGGCCTCCACCTTCGTCCCGCGCGAGACGGTCGGCAGCGCACAACTTCGCTTCAACCCCCTCAAGTGGCTCACCAACAAGCACGGCGCCACCATCTTTGCGATCGTGGTCGCGGGAACTCTCGCCTACATGCCAGGCAAGCCGGACGGTGTTCCCGGCACCGGGGGGCTCCTCCTCTGGCCTCTCTTCGGTGCCACCAACCAGCTCCTCGCGGGCCTTGCTTTCCTCGTCATCACCTTCTGGCTCTGGCGTCGCGCACTCCCGGTCTGGTTCATCGTCATTCCCACCCTATTCATGCTCATCTTGCCGGGCATCGCGATGTCGATGAACGTCGTGACCTTCGTCAAGGACTCCCAGTGGCTCCTCGCCGCCCTCGGCCTCGCCACCATTGCCCTTCAGCTCTGGATCATTTTCGAGGCGGTGGCGGCTTGGCCCCGGGCCCGGGGCGTGCTGGAAGACCTTTCGGGTTCCACCGAGTCCCTTCCGGAGGGAGGACGGAGCTGCTAGCACCACGGCGCTGATCTGCAGCAGTCGATCACCACTCGCCCGCGACCTGCCACTCCTCCATCAGTTCCTGGGGACAATCGTCCAGAAACCGCGAAGGCCGCTGGATGACATCCCCCGTATAACTCTTGGGGTTGATCTGGGGATAGGTCAGATAGAGCTCATCCTTGGCCCTGGTGATGGCCACGTAAAAAAGGCGCCGTTCCTCCTCCAGCATATACTCGTCGTCCGCATCAAGCACCCGTCCGTTGGGAAACATGCCGTCGGTCAGGGAAATCACGAAGACCACCTTCCACTCCAGCCCCTTGGCCTGGTGCACGGAGGAGAGCACGACCTGTTCCTTGTCCAGCTCCGCCTTGCTCCCGCTGGGGTCGCCATCCACTGCCGACATCAGTGAGAGCTGCCCCAGACATTCGAGAATGTCGTCAAAACGGTCCGCATAATTCATCAGCTCCTCAAGATCCGAACGCCGGTTGTCGTAGTTGTCGAAGGACTCCCGCATGACCTCGTCGTAAACCCCCTCCAGGACACTGAAGATCATCTCGGAGGGACGGGCGAAGCCCTCCTCGGTCACCAACTCATCGAGGGTATGGCCAAGCTGCTCCCAGTGGCTGACCGATTTCCCGGGCACCGGGAGATCGTCGAGAATATCGGAAAAACAGGCCGGCGGCTCCTCCGATGTCGCGTGGGTGGTCGCGGCCCAGCCCCGCCAGAGCTTGTCGGCATTCTTTCCCCCGATCCCCGGCAGGAGATTCACCATCCGCTTGAAGCTGACCTCGTCCCGCCGATTGGTCACGAAGCGCAGGAATGCCGCCACGTCCTTGATGTGGGCCTGCTCAAAGAAGCGCAGTCCACTCGTGATCTGGAACGGGATGCCCCGGTTCCGCAGCTCCATCTGCAGGGTCATGCTCTGGTGGTGCGCCCGGTAGAGCACCGCCATCTCCTCCAGTTCCACCCCCTCATCGCGCAATTCCAGGATGCGCTGGGCCACGAACTGGGCCTGGGCATTGGGATCTTCCAACGGCACCAGGGCCGGCATCATGGCCCCTCCCTCGCGCGCGGCCTGCAAGTCCTTCTCAAAGCGATGGTGATTGGCTTTGATGGCAGCATTGGAAAGTTCCAGGATTTCCGGGACGCTCCGGTAGTTCTTCTCGATCCGATAGACCCGCGCTTCGGGGTAGCGCTCGGGAAAGCTCAGGATGTTTTCCATGTCGGCCCCCCGCCAGGAGTAGATGGACTGGGCATCATCCCCCACCACCATGAGACTCTGGTGCTCCCCCACCAGGAGGTTCACCAACTCGCTCTGCACCTGGTTGGTGTCCTGGAATTCGTCCACCATCACGTATTGGAAGCGCTTCTGGTAGAGTCTCCGCAGTTCCTCGTTCTGCTGCAGGAGGCGGAGCGTAAGCACCAGGAGGTCATCAAAATCCATCGAGTTGATCTGGCGCTTCTTCTTCCGGTAACGCCCCTCCACCCGGGCGATCTCCTCCCCCCACTCCTCAAAGTAGGGATAACGCTCCTCGAGGAGATCCTCGAGAGCCATCCCGGTATTCTCAATCAGGCTGAAGATCGAGATCAGGACATCGGGCTTGGGAAAGCGCCGCGCCGAGGTGTCAATCTCGCACTCCGCGATGACCGTGTTCATGAGCGACTTCTGGTCATCCCGGTCCATGATGGAGAAGGACTTGGTGAACCCGATCTCTTCCGCATGCCGCCGGAGGATCCGATTGCCCACCGAGTGAAACGTGCCACCCCACATCTCGCTGACATCCCGGGGGACCAGGGCCCTTACCCGCTCCAGCATCTCCTTGGCCGCCTTGTTGGTGAAGGTCAGGAGGAGGATGTTGCGCGGCTCGATGCCCCTGTCGAGGAGGTAAGCCACCCGGTAGGTCAGGGTCCGGGTCTTGCCCGATCCCGCCCCCGCGATGACGAGGACCGGACCAGGGGGAGACGAAACCGCCGCCAGTTGCTCCTCATTCAACTCCTCGGCAAAGTCGATCCCGGACGCGCCAGTGGCGGCCGGACGCTGCAGGGTGTACTCGCGCGCCATGGTTCCTCTCTAACCCGCTTTACTTGTCAGGAAAGGCCTCATCGGCGGAGGCATCGGCCTCCTCCAGCGATAATCCCGCATCCACCTTCTCCGCAAAGTGCTGGAACTTGGCGAGCTCCCGCCTGATGAGCGGAATCATGAGATAAACCCCGATCAGGTTCGGAATACTCATCGCGAAGAGCGAAGCATCGGAAAAGTCGACCGCATTCCCTACATTCGCAGAGGCACCCGCAATGATGATGAGGCAGAAGAGCGCCTTGTAGGTGAGCTCGAGAGCGTAGTGCCTTCCGAAGAGATACTGCCAAGCCTGCAGCCCATAGTAACTCCAGGTCACCAGGGTGGAGAACGCGAAAAGAAGAACGCAGACGAAGAGGAGATACTTGAATCCGGAGTTCACGGTCTCGAAGGCCGCTGACGTCAGACCAATACCGAAAGCCGAGTTGTTGTTGGCGTCACGGCCCAGCTCAAAGGCCTGGCCATTGACCGTGAAATTAGCGGTGTCACCATCGAATTGCATGGTCGTGACAATGACCAAGGAGGTCATCGTGCACACCACCACCGTATCAATGAACGGTTCAAGAAGAGCCACTACCCCCTCCGAGGCCGGCTTTCGGGTCCGGGCTGCCGAGTGGGCGATCGGAGCAGACCCTATCCCCGCCTCGTTTGAGAATGTGGCCCGCCGCATCCCCCAGATGAAGGCCGCCAGAATGCCTCCGGTCACCGCCGCTCGCGGTTGAAAGGCTTCGCTCACAATCATACCGATTGCGCCAGGAATGGCACCGGCGTTGATGATCAGCACGAGCGCTGCACTCAGGATATAGATCACACACATAGAGGGAACCAGCTTGGAGGTTACCTTCGCGATGGACTTGATCCCCCCGATAATCACGAGAGCCGTGACCAGGGCCATGATCAGGCCGAAGACCCACTGGTTGGAGGCAAAGAAACTGTCCTCTCCGGTGATATTGATGAGCTGGGAAGTGACCTGGTTGATCTGGAAGATGTTCCCCCCCCCAAAGGATGCGAAAATACAGAATATGCAGAAGAAGACTGCCAGGACCGCACCAATCGGACCGAGTCCGCGTTCGGCCATGCCCTGCTTCAGGTAGTACATCGGGCCCCCGTGAACGATACCCTTGTCATCTATGTTCCGGTATTTCACTCCCAGCGTACACTCCGCAAACTTGGTTGCCATCCCGAGGAAACCGCTCAAGAAGAGCCAGAAGGCGACTCCTGGACCGGCGATGGAGATTCCAATGGCAACCCCGGCGATATTTCCCAGTCCCACCGTTCCGGAGACCGCAGTGGCGAGGGCTTGGAAGTGAGAAATGTTTCCCGGATCATCGGGACCACTGTATTTCCCCCGCACAGTCCGGAGAGCGAGGGGGAAACAGCGCACGTTGATGCCCTTGAACACCACCGTGAAGATAAGGCCTGCCGCCGCCAGCCAGAGAATTACCCACAACACATCGTAGCCCCTGATCGGGATACTTGAGAAAATCGACTTAACGAACCATCCGGTGGCTTTTCCGAATCCCTCGTTGATCTTCTCATCGATGCTATTCTCCTGCTCCTCTTCTCCGCCTGCTTTACTCTCCTCGGCGGGTGCTTCTGTGACGGACGGATCCACCGCGGAGGTGTCCTCCTGGGCGGAGGCCATCCCATTGACCGCGAAGAGAAGGACCCCAAGAAGTAACAGCCAGCGGAAGCAGAAGGAAAAAGACCCGGACTTCATCTTTCAAAACTGACAACTCACTCAGTCTGGAACAAGGCCGAAGGAGAGTTTTGAGCTACGGACAGACAATTCTAAAAAGTTTTCCGCATCGACGCTCCCTTCCTTCACCGCAAGGATGCCCCCTCTTCATGGATGGTGAGAACACTCCCCAACCCTCACGCCGCTCCCCCTTCACTTGGATTCCTGCGGTGGTGGTGGCAGCCCTGCTGGCGGCCACCGGCTTTTTCGTCTCCCTGCGCTATCAACCGCCGCCGGTGATCCCGGCCGAGGCACCGGGGAGCATCTTCTCCGCGGAACGGGCCTTCGAACGCCTCCAGCGTCTTCTGGCTCACGGGCAACCCCATCCCCTGGGTTCCCCTGCCAACGAGAGATTCCGCGCTCAACTCCTCCGGGAACTGGAGGACCTCGGTCTCGATCCCGAGGAGAACGACCACTGGGTCTCGGCGGGAAGGGGATCCACCACCACCCTCGTGCTCGCTCGCAACCTCATGGCGGAGTTGCCCTCTTCCAATCCCGACCTCCCCGCCCTTCTCCTCTCCTGCCACTACGATTCCATCCCTGCCGGTCCCGGAGCCAGCGATGACGGGGCGGCGGTGGCAACCCTCCTTGAGGTTGCCCGCATCCTGATGAGGGAGGCTCCTCTTCCTCGTCCGGTGATCCTCCTCTTTACCGACGGGGAAGAACTGGGACTGGACGGCGCCCTGGGCTTCTCACGCTTCAACGAAGCCGCGGAGCGCATCGGCATGATCATGAATTTCGAGGCTCGGGGATCCACCGGAGGTAGCCTTATGTTCGAAACCTCCAACGGAAATTCCTGGATGATCGACCAGATGGCGCACGGTTTACACCGGCCCATGAGCAGCTCTGCCTACGTCACTGTCTACCGCAGGATGCCCAACTCCTCCGACCTCACCGTCTTCATGCGACGGGGTCTGGATGGCCTCAACTTCGCCTTTATTGGACGCCCCGGGCATTATCATACCCCTCTCGACAACCTTGAGAATCTCGATCAGCGAAGCCTGCAGCATCACGGCGACAACGCCCTGGGAATGGCGCGCCAGCTCTTGTCCTCCGATTGGCAGGACGCCACCTCGGAGGAGGATGCGGTCTACACTGACATCGCCGCTCATTTCATCCTGGCCTGGCCGAGCAGCTGGGGTCTCTGGTTGGCAGGAGCCGTTCTGCTGGCCCTCCTGCTTCCTTTTCTCCACCTGTGCCGGAGCCGCCGATGGGGCCTGCTGGAACTCTCACGTGGGGTCTCCTGCTGGATCCTGTGCATCCTGGTTGGCGTGGTCACGGGCTGGTTTGCGGCCTGGACTCTGCAGCGCGTCGACCCTCCCTCCACTCCCTGGCCTGCTCACATGTATCTGGACCTGCTCGTGCCTTGTATCTGCACGGCCATGGGTCTCCTCCTGATCGTCCGCTTTGTCCGTCCCCGGCCCACCCTTTTCTTTTTCCTTCACGGCCTGGCACTCGCACTCGGAGCTCTCGTCCTCAGCCTTGCCGCAGATGGATTCTCCTATCTCCTCCTCATCCCGGCCTTCATGACCGCCCTCGCCTCGCTCCTTCTTCTCAATTCCCACCGCAGAAACTCCTTCCTTCTCACCACCGCCTGCCTGCTGCCAGGATTGGCTACGACCGTGCTGATCGTTCCCTTCCTCAAGTATCTCCCCGCTGCCCTTGGAACCATGATATCCCCACCAGTCATGTCAGCGCTGGTGGCATTGCTTCTTCTCCCCCTTGTCCCACTCCTGACCCTGCTCTCGCCAAAGTCCCTGCTCCACTGTGCCCTCCTGCTGGGACTTGGCGCCCTGGGGGCTGGTTATCTGGCACTCCAGACCCCGGCTTTTACCGCGGATTTACCACAGCAACTCAACCTCAGCTATTATGAGGAAATGGACCAGGACACCGGGCATATCTCTTTCATGCCCCGGGAAGGATCCCTGCCTCCGCTCCTGGCCAGCGGCCTGAAGCGTTTTCCTGACCCGGGGAGCCTTGCATATCCCCTGCGCGGTTCGGTTTTCGAGACGAGAAAGGCTGATCTTCCCCTGCCAAAATTCGAATTGCTGGACTGGAGCAACGAGAGCAACGCTCACAGTGCCAGGATCCGGTTCACCCCAACTCTGCCTTCACAGGAAATCGTGATCGGACTGGACCTGGCCCAGGAACTCTCGGCAATCTCCGCGCTCGGAACTGACCTGCCCCTTCCAAAGGCGGACTATTCCGATCGACAATGGCTCCGCTTTCGCGGTGTCCCCACCGATGGTCTCGAAATCGTCCTCACCTGGAAGAGATCACCCACCCTCCGTTTCTCCCTCGCCGGAAGCACGCCGGGACTTCCGCCTCACCTCGGTGAACTCCGCACCATCCGCGACCAACTGCCAGCCTGCGCCGCTCACTCTGGTGACCGCTCGATTGTCCTCCGAAACGTGCTTCTGGAATCCCCCGTCTTCTAGGGGCTAGAGGGCGCTCCTGAGCGATTCCACCGGACACGGGAGAGGACGCAGCGACCCGTCAGGCAGCTTTTTCTACCGCCCGACGGTAGACCATCCTCCCGCCCTCCACTTCGGCCTCGATCACATCGCCCTCGACAAAGGCACCTTCAAGCACTTCCAGACTGAGAGGATCGAGGAGATGCTTCTGGATGGCCCGCTTGAGAGGTCTCGCTCCGTAGACCGGATCGTAGCCCTGGTTGGCCAGGAATTCCGCGGCCCCGGCACTCACTGCCAACCCAAGACCCTGCCTGGCCAGGCGCTGTCTCACCCGCTCCAGTTGAAGTCCCACGATGCTCTCAAGTTCCCTGCGATTGAGCTGATCAAAGATGACCGTTTCGTCCACGCGATTGAGAAACTCCGGACGGAAATGCGCTCGCAGGGCCTCGGTCACCCCCGCTTCGCGCTTTTCCGCGTTCTCTTCCTCGGTAATGAACTGGCTTCCGATGTTTGAAGTCATGATCAGGACCGTGTTCCGGAAGTCCACAGTCCGACCCTGCCCGTCGGTAACACGCCCGTCGTCGAGGACCTGGAGCAGGAGATTGAAAACATCGGGATGAGCCTTCTCTACCTCGTCAAAAAGCACCACCGAGTAGGGCTTGCGCCGCACGTGTTCGCTCAACTGCCCTCCCTCTTCATAACCAACATATCCCGGAGGGGCACCAATCAGGCGGGCCACGCTGTGCCTCTCCATGTACTCCGACATGTCGATCCGCACCATCGCCTCCTCGTCGTCAAAGAGGAACTCGGCCAGGGCCTTGGAAAGCTCTGTTTTACCGACCCCGGTCGGTCCAAGGAAGAGGAAGGAGCCAATAGGCCGGTTTTCATCCTGTAAACCAGCCCGTGCACGCCGCACCGCGTTCGAAACGGCATCGACGGCGATCCGCTGTCCGATCACGCGTTCGCCCAGACGCTCTTCCATCTTCACGAGCTTGCAACGCTCGGCTTCCTGGAGTCGATTCACCGGGATCCCCGTCCAGGAGGCCACCACTCTGGCGATATCCTCCTCCGTGACCTCTTCCTTCAGGAGTTGCCCTCCACCCTCTCGGTCTCCAAGGCGTTTCTGGGCCTGTTGAAGATTCTTCTCAGCCTCCGGCAAAGCACCGTAGGTCAGTTCGGAGGCCCGGGCCAGATCGCCAATACGCTGGGCCTGCCCAGCCTCCGTCTTCACCTGGTCGATGTGCTCCTGGAATCTGCGGACTTCGTCGATCATATCCTTCTCATGGCGCCACTGCGCCAGCAAACCCGCCGATTTCTCCTTCAGGTTAGCCATCTCCTCCACCACCTTCTTCAGACGCTCCGCACTCCCGCGATCAGACTCCTTTTCCAAGGCCTGACGCTCCATCTCCAGTTGCATGAGCTGCCTCTCAATCTGATCGATCTCAGTAGGCATGGAATCCAGTTCGATTTTGAGACGGGAAGCCGCCTCGTCCATCAGATCCACCGCCTTGTCGGGAAGGAAGCGGGCCGAGATGTAGCGATCTCCCATGGTCGCCGCTGCCACCAGGGCGCTATCCTGGATCCCTACCCCGTGGTGCACTTCATATCGCTCCTTGAGTCCCCGGAGGATCGCGATGGAGTCCTCCACCGAGGGTTCCTCCACCTTCACCGGCTGAAAGCGGCGCTCAAGCGCAGCATCCTTTTCCACATACTTGCGATATTCATCGAGCGTGGTGGCTCCGATGGTGCGCAATTCCCCGCGGGCCAGCTGTGGCTTGAGCAGATTGGAGGCGTCGATCGCACCCTCACTCGCGCCTGCGCCGACGATGGTGTGGAGTTCATCAATGAAGAGCACAATCTTCCCCTCCGCCTCGGTAACCTCCCTGAGAAAGGCCTTAAGCCGGTCCTCGAACTCCCCGCGGTACTTCGCGCCTGCAATCATTCCTCCCAGGTCCATCGCGATGACCCGCTTGTCCTTCATGGCTTCCGGCACGTCACCACTTACAATCCGGCGCGCCAAACCCTCCACGATGGCGGTCTTGCCCGTCCCTGGTTCCCCGATGAGAACCGGGTTGTTCTTGGTGCGTCGCGAGAGAACCTGGAGGATACGCCGGATTTCCTCGTCGCGTCCGATGACCGGATCGATCTTGCCGGCCCGGGCCAGCGCACACAGGTCCGTTCCATACTTTTCCAGCGTCTGGTATTTCCCTTCCGGTGACTCATCCGTGACCTTCTGACTCCCACGAATTTCCTTGAGAGAGTGATCAAGAGCCTCTCGGGTTACACCGGCATGCTCCAGGACCTTGCCTGCGGTGCCATCTCCTTTCATGGCCCCCAGCAGAAAGTGCTCCACGCTGAGGAAATCGTCCCCCAATTTCACGCGCGCCTCGTCGGCAGCGTCAAGGGTCGCCCGCAACCCGCAACTGATCTGTGGCTGTGCACTCGCACCCTGCATGCGCGGTTCCTTGTCGAGGGTGGTGATGATGCTGGCCTTGAGGACAGGGAGGTCCACGCCTGCCTTCTCCAGAAGGGGAACCACGATTCCGCCTTCCTGCTGCAGCAGTTCCAGCAACACATGCGCACTCTTGAGCTCGGGATGAGCTGACTTGAATGCCAATCGCTGAGCTGCCTGCAGCGCTTCCTGAAGTTTGATGGTCAATTTATCGAGGCCCATGCTGGATTCCTTGCAATTCGCGGACCAGCGCCCAAGTCACCTAAATACAGGGAGATTCTCCCCGCGAAGGGACATCCTGACCCCGGTCCTGCGTCAGCATGGCGTGTCGATTTGTCCCGAATCCCCCGTCTTGCCTCTTCGATCGTTCCCGGAGATGCTCCGTATCCATGACCACCCGAGAGCGCCTCCTCTTCATTGCACCCGGCGTCCTCTTCCTGGTTGCCTTCGGCTCATTTGAACTGGGCCGCCTGGCGAGCCGCAAGGAGGCCGAACGCAAGATGGCGGCCAAACATGGCGGTTCTTCCCCGTTCCTCTCGACGCTGGACGACGACGCCCTGATCAGGAGTCTGCAGCTACAGAATCTGGACGAACGCCGGTTTTCATTCGCCCGCGTGATCGAAGGCGCCACCGGCAAGGCGGTGACTCCCTTTGACGCCCTGGAGCCAGCCGCCACAGTCATTCTGGAAGCGATTCGGAACGCCGCCGACCATGCCCTGCAAGTCCACAGCGGGGAGAATTCCCCTCTGCGGAATCTACGCCGCATCAACGAGGGTTCACGCTTCTTCGAGGACACCCTGCGGGAACGGATCGATGACCACCCCGCCCTGTTCTGCACCATCCCGCTCACCTCCGAAGGCAGGGAACAGCGTGCGGGCTATCCGGATCTGCGCATTGAACATGTCGATTCCGGGACCGTGGCCTATCTCGATCCCAAGCTCTACGAGGAGGAGAGCCGCAAATCCACCTTGCGAAGTTTCTACTACCAGCTTGGGGCAAAACCTTCCAAGGTCACCGAAGACGCCCACCACCTTCTTCTCGGCTTTGCCCACGACGGTGTGGATGGATCCTGGAACTTTACCAGTTGGGAACTCCTCGATCTCACCACGCTGAAAATAGAACTGAAAGCGGAATTCCAGGCCTCCAACCGGGATCTCTATGGTGACGAATCCCATTTGGCGTCCTCTCGCCCGACAACCGGTGAATGACCGGCAGAACCATCACTTACCACCATGAATTCCTTTCCTGTCATCATCCTCTCGCTCTTTTCCTCCTCCCTCATCGCCGCCGAACTCGGTCAGGTCACCGGGGTGGAAGCTCAACCTCTCATCGCACAGACGAAACGCCTGATTCAGGCCCTCGAATTTGTAGGCGCGCCCCTTACTGCTGCCCGGCGACAGGCCCTTGAAGAGGCCCTGTCGGGTGAGAATGACGCGGCCGTGAGCACCGGCATACAGGCCGCCCTGGACCCCCTCTGTCTGGCACAAGTGACCATCAATCCCGAATCGCGCGTGAAAGTCGGTCCCGGTCCCGCCAAGCCTGTTCTGGTGGAAGGTGGCTGGACTGTTTTCCTCATCAAGGTGCACAACGAAGCAGGGGTGACCGCCCCCCTGGGAGTGCAGAGCCCTAATGCGCAAAGCATGCACAACTCACCCAAGGAGGAGCTGCGCGACCGCTGGCTGGACCTCTCCACCCTCGACAAGCAACCGCTCACCGCGACTCTCGGTGGACTTGAGCTGGAGTATCGCATTCTCTCCCTCTACAGCCGGGACCGGGGAAAGAGGGAGGGCAAGCTCCAGTTCGACGTCGGCCAGGGCACCCAGGATCTGGGCTTCCGCAACGAGAGTGACTTCCTCTTCACCTGCCAGCCCGCTCACGAGATCAAACTCGAAGTTCTCGACGAAAATGGGGAGCCCACCACCGCCGCCTTTGAAATCCGTGACCACCTGGACCACGTTTACCCTTCCCAGTCGAAGCGGGCTGCTCCCGACTTCGCCTTTCATCCTCAGATCTACCGTGCCCACGGGGAGTCCCTCCGCCTCCCCACCGGCACCTACACCATCCGGAACTACCGCGGTCCCGAGTCGCTCCCGCAGGAGCGTCAAGTGGAAGTCAATCAGAACACAGGGAATCTCTCCTTCAAGATCAGACGCTGGATCGACCCCTCTCTCATGGGCTGGTGGTCGGGCGATCATCATATCCACGCCGCGGGCTGCGCCCACTACACCAATCCCACCGAGGGCGTCCATGCGCCTGACATGATGCGGCACTGCCTGGGAGAGGATCTCAAAGTCGGGTGCAACCTGACCTGGGGTCCCTGCTTCGACTATCAGAAACAATTCTTTACCGGCAAGGATGACAAGGTCTCCCGCTATCCCTATCTCCTCCGCTACGACATAGAGGTCTCCGGATTCGGATCACACCAGAGCGGTCACCTCTGCCTTCTCCGCCTGAAGAACCAGATGTATCCGGGGGGAGATTCCAAGCACCACTGGCCCAAGCTCTGCCTGAACACCCTGCGATGGGCCAAGAAACAGGGTGCCCTTGTCGGCCCCGCACACTCCGGCTGGGGCCTGATCGTTCCCGGCAAGGAACTCCCCAATTACAATCCCCCCCCTTTTGATGGAATCGGCGCCAACGAGTACATCGTCGATGTCACCCACACCGTGGAAGGACCCGATGGCAGACAGGTAGCCGCGGTCGATTTTCTCTCCATGGTCGATACTCCCTACGTCTGGGAACTCAACATCTGGTATCACACCCTCAATTGCGGCTTCCGTACCCGGATCAGCGGGGAAACGGATTTCCCCTGTATCTATGGCGAACGGGTAGGACTGGGCCGCTCCTACGTCAAGCTCGACAAAAAGCTCACCTTCAATGAATGGTGTGAAGGCATTCGCAGGGGCCGCAATTACGTTGGTGACGGTCGCTCACACCTGATTGGGTTCCGGGTCAACGACATGGAAATGGGTGTGGGTGACAGCACCGTCCGACTGGACAAGCCAGCCACCGTAACTGCGCGGGTCAAGGCCGCAGCATTTCTGCCGGAGAAACCATCTCCAGGAATACAGGATCTCCCCTACGAAAGGAAACCCTACTGGCACATAGAACGCTCCCGGCTGGGCGACACCCGTGACGTAACTGTTGAAATTCTTGTCAATGGGAAGGCAGTCGCAAAGCGCACGCTGCGTGCCGACGGCAGCCTGAAGGACCTGGCCTTCGAGGTTCCCATCGAACGCAGTTCGTGGGTCGCCGCCCGCATCCTTCCTTCCTCCCACACCAACCCGGTCTGGGTTACGGTCGCGGACAGACCCGTGCGAGCTTCCCGGCGCAGTGCGGAATGGTGCCTGCGTGGAGTAAATGACTGCTGGAGTCAGAAGGAGAAGTTCATCGATAAGGATGAACTGGATGATGCCCGGAAGGCCTATGATCACGCCCGTAACTCCTATAAGCGCATCATCGCCGAGTCGGAGATCCCTTGAGTGGCAGCTGCCGACCCTGATCGTCGGCCCCAGTCCGGAGGCGGATAACCAGACCTCCCCGGGATCCTGACGTTCCCATCCGCAGGCTCCACACGGTTGACAGGAGGCCATTTGGGGAATGAATTGCTCTCACAGAATGACCTGGAACGAACAATTCATGAAACTGTTCGACCGCTGCGTCGAACGCTACCGGTCCGGGGACGCGGACTTCGCCCACTACTACGACGGGGACGATCTCCGTTTTCTGGAGGAGATTGGCTGCAAACCGCGCGAACTCTTCGACTTCGTGGAGGATTACGTGGACGAACAGGCTCCCGCCCCAAGCACCGCCCTTCTCGTCGCTGGAGTTCGCCGCGATTACCTGAATGTGATCCAGGACGGCATTTCCAGCAAAATTGAGATCACATGCGACGACCTTCCAACCTTCGGCGACACCCTTGGCAACATCGCCTACCTGCCACGGATCCTGGCCAAGGCCCGGGCCAAACTCCGGGGGGAACTCGATCCCGACCTCATGTACTGCTGCGGAGGCGATCGTAAGTTTCTCCGCGAGCACTCGATCCACCCAGCCGACTTCCTCCGCAACGTCTGGGCCGCCGGCGACAACGATGACAAGGTCATCAACCTTGTCCGGAACAACGCTGGCGGCTCACAGGAAAGCGCTCCTGATTGAGCCCATAACCCTGTGACAGTTCTTAACAGCTGTTCCCACCTGGACGCCAAATTAACGTTTCAGATCGCATCCGTTCCGCCCCAGCCTGTGCCATGTCCAAGTATGACGGCGAACAGATCCTGGTCGTTCCACGCAGCCTGTTCGACGAACTGGGAGACTTTCAGGGCCTCACCACCGAAACGGAGCGCTACATCCCTGCCCTGCTGAAACCCTCCAATAATTTCTTCATGGATCGCGAAATCGCGGAAAAGGATCCCGGTCACAAGCAGATCATCCCTTATTCGCTCTTTCGCCACCAGGGCCACTACCTCCACTACGTTCGCGGAAAGTCGGGGGGAGAAAGCAGGCTCCACGCCCTGGGTTCCCTCGGTATTGGCGGTCACATCAATCCCGTCGACGAACGGGGCGATCCACTTGGCCACGCCACCTACATGGCCGGGGTGGAGCGCGAGATCGAGGAGGAACTCGTGCTCTCCTCCCGTGTCACGCAACGGATTGTTGCGCTACTCAATGACGACAGCAATGCGGTGGGACAGGTACATCTCGGAGTCGTTCATCTCTTTGAGTTGTCCAACGACGAGGTGAGCGCCCGCGAGGACGCTCTCTCCGATCTGCAATTTCTGGACGCCGAAACGCTCAAAGGCCCCCTTTACGACTCACTCGAGTCCTGGTCCCGCTTCTGCGTGGATGCTCTGGACGAGTTCTGATCGCTGCGCAATCACCACCGTCCGCCAAGTTCGGCGGTCAATGACCACAGCACCTGAATGATCGGACCTTCCGGCTCCATCACGGCAAGATTTCCTACCCGGAGTAGGAGGATTCCACCCGCTGGGCGACGTCCCGGTAACCGTAGTCCACCTCGTAAATCTGCTTGAAGCAGTTGAGAGCCTCGTCCTTGCTCTCCACCTTCTCATGAATGAGACCGAGTTCATAGAGAACCTCCTTCTTGGTCTTGTCCATCACCGTCAATTCAGCATTGGCATCCACAAGCTGCTTGATGGCCATGTCCCTCATCCCCTTGGCGTCAAAGGTGCGCCCCAGGAGCAGGAGCACCCTGGTCCGAATATGCGGGTTCCGGGTGGCCTGCTGAAGGTGCGGAATGGCATCGCTGTATTCCCCGGCATGATAGAGCGCCTGACCGAGGTCGTAGCGAAGCTGTGGATCAGTCGGGTTCTGTTCCACCCGCTTCCGGCGCTCCTTCACCTGGGCGACCGCCCTCGTCTGTTGAAACTCTTCCAGGGCGGCATGAGCTTCCTCGTCGTCAGGGTTCTCCGACACCCGGGCCTCAAGACTTCTGATCTCCTCATCCCCGGCACGGTCCTTCATGTTGTTGGCCTTCATCTTGAGGGCCGCATCTCCGGCTGAGAGGGTGTAGGCCCACTCATACATCTGTTGCGCCATCGCCCAGTCTTCCATCTGCTCGTAAATGGCAGACAACTCCTTGGCCACATCGAAATCGTTAACATCCTCGTTGTACTTGAGGACGAGCTGGTCCCGTTTCTCCTCAAGTTGATCCTGGGTCATGGCAGACCGGGAGGCCTTCTCAAGGGCGAGGGCTTCCTCATCATCCTTCTTCACAAGAGCCCCGGAAGAATCCTGACTGCGCGCCATGGAGGCCCTCGCGGTCATGTCCTTCTCGCCCTTGACCGCATCGGTATCGGTCGGGTCGGCCTTGACGATGTCCTTGTAGACCCCGGCTGCCTCTTCCGGCATGTCACGATTCTCGTAAAACTGAGCGAGTTTGTGGAGGAGCTTGGTGTTCTCCGGCGTGGTCCTCCGGATGGTCTCAAGCGCGAAGGCTGCGGTATCAAGCATGTTGACGCTGAAGGCCACGTCGTGGAGCAACTCGTTGAGCGAAGCGTTGTAGGGATCCTTCCCTAGTTCTTTCTCAATCTCATCGATGACCCCCACTGGATCCTTCTTGGCCTTACCCTTCAATTTCCCGGCACCCCCTCCTCCAAAGAGTCCCTTCTTTTTGGGTGGACCGGCGATCTTCATCTCCGCCGCACGCAGTTTCTTGCGACCCTCGATGAATCCGGGCTCCGCCTTAAGCACGGAGATCAGCAACTTCACTGCATAGGCCAGGTTGTTCTGTTCAATGGCGGCATCCGCCTTGAGAACAAGATCACTCAGGTTCTTGGGAAGGCCTTCGACTCCGATTTCGGTGGGCCTTGCTTCTTCAATGGATTCTTCGACCATGACGGTGGGATTTTGCGTGCGGCGCTAATGAAGCGGCTTCCGCCCGACATGGCAAGCGCCCCGTTGGCACAGCGAAAATAGGCCCACTCAGTCGAACGCACCAGTGATTCTGTCCTGTTTCCTGCTAGCGGCCCTGCTTGTTGCGCATGGCGCGGTGGACCGGAGAAGTCATGAGCGAACCACGGGAGGCCTTCGAGGTTTCCTGCACCGGAATCGCCTGACCCGCACCCGCATTCGGGTTATCAGCCTGGTTGGACTGCAGGGCCCCTCGCGGAGGCAGGACTCCCTGTCCGACCGAGGCCCGGGCCCGGGGAGCAACATCACTTCCTGCATCGTAATCCTGTTGGTAACGCTTCAGCTCCGTTTGGCTATTCAGGATGGAGGGATGAATGAGAATGACCAACTCCTCCCGCTGGATGTCCTTGCTGTTGACCCCCAGGAACTTGCCAAGGAAGGGGATGGAACTCAGGAAGGGCATTCCCGAGCCGGTCCGCGTATCCGACTCGGTGATGAGCCCGCCCAGCACGATGGTCGAACGGTTGGGCACGGTCACCCGGGTCGAGATCTCGTCGGTGTCGATGTCGGGCACTTCCCCGAATCCCTGGATGGCACGGTTATCCCCGATATTGTCCCTTACCAGGGAAATCTCGAGAGTGACCTCGTCTTCGGAGTTCACCAGCGGTCGCACTTCCAGTTCGAGCACGATATCGCGAAACTCCACGTTGGTGGAAAATCCTGTTTGCGTCCCCCCCTGAAAGGTGCTGGTGGGCACCGCAATCCGCGATCCGGAACTGATCCGCGCAACCCCGTTGTTGGTGGTGAAGATCGTAGGCCGCGAAATGGCCGTGAAGTTCCGGTTCGTCTCCAGCGCATTCACGAACACCCCGAAATTGTCTCCGATCACGGCATAGGCCGAAAGGCCGCCGGCGGAAGCACCTGGCGCTCCCAGTAGTGAATTGAAGTCGAGCAGGGTATTGGGATCGATCACGGAGGGCACGCCATTACGGTTCTGCACGGCCCCTCTGAAGTCAGTGTCACCGGTAAGCAACCGGGCCAGGTCCACTCCGAAGCTCCGGTCCTTCCCGAGGTCGTAGCGGGCAAAGACCGCCGTGATGGCCACCTGTTCCGACGGTTGGTCCAGTTCATCCACGAGAGACTGCACGATCTCGATATGGTGCGGCGGGCCATTCACCACGATGCTATTGGAAATGTTGTCACCCACCAGCAGGGTCTTGCCGATAAGGATCGACTCGGGTGCGGTCTGGATGTTCTGCTGGGCAAGCTGCGCGCGCGAACCACCGCCGGTTCCACCCGTTCCACCCGTTCCCAAGCTGGTGCGACCGGTTGTCCTCGAACCGGTAGTCCTGCCACTGCTCGTGCCGCTTGTCCGTCCGGTCACCCCCGTGGGGCTGCGACGAGCGCTTCCCCCTCCCGCGCTGGAGGTTTCCAGAGTGCGCTCCAGCGCATCGGCCGCCACCGGGATGAACTCAGTCACCGGCAGGTAGCGCAGCTTCTTACGCAGGAAGTTCCGCTTGGAACTGGGCGCATCAAAATCCGCGATGAGGCCTTCCACGAAAATGATATCCACAGGGCGTCCCATCAGGAAGATGCGACTCGTCCGCGGCTGCGCAATAATATTGATGGGGGTATCCTCCCCGGATGACGAGCCTCCTCCGGCGACATTCGCCGCATTCGCCGCATTCGCCGCACCGGGGGTGTTTGGCAGCGGGGGCGCAGCCGGATTGCCGGTGTTGGCCGGCGTCGTGTTCCGTCGCACCCCGGCCGTGGCATTCGTCTGCCGCTGGTTGTTGAAGATCTCATTGAGACGAGTGGCCAGATCCTCCACGTCAGCGAAGGTCACCTCCACGAACTTGGTTCCTACCTGCGCGGAGGGAACGTCGATCCGCTCCTTCAGTTCCACCAGCATGCGCACGAGCGGCAAATTGCCCGAGATCACCACCGATCCGGCATTTGGAATAGCCGCTACCGTCCCGGCTGAACCAAACTGCTGCACCACCGACTGGAAAGCGCGCAACGCGTCGTCAGGTTTGAGATACTGCAGGGCCATCACGTAGGTCACGAAGCCATCGGCAGAGACCTGTTTCTCCAGATCGTCAATGTCGTCACCCACCGGAGGGCCCAGGGGCTTTGGACCGCTGGTCTGGGAGTTGGCGAGAACCAGTTTCACAAAGCTCGGATCGTCATCGTCGGGAATGATCTCAAGGCCTTCCATCACAAGGCGTTTCTCAATCACCTTGGCGGCTTCGGCATAGGTCATCTGTCCCGGCACAATAAAGGAAACTTCCGCTGCGGAGGCTTCCTGGCTCACCAGAACCTTTCTGCCCGTGTAGGTGTGATACAGGTCCGCGATATCCTGTCCGTTAAGGTTGGCAGCATTTAACTGGGCTGGCAGATTTGGATCCGGGGCGTTGGGTGCCGCCACGGGAGCGCGCCCGGGAAGAGGATCCTGCGGTTCAGGGTTAGCAGGATTATCGCCAGGCACCGGGGGAACCAGTCCAGGAGGTGCAGGCACCGGAGCCGGGGCCGGCGGATCTACAGGGTTGGCAGGATTCTCCACAGGGGCCGCAGGGTTCTCCGCGGGCGCGGCAGGAGCCGGGGGCGCAGCAGGATTCTCCACAGGGGCCGCAGGGTTCTCCGCGGGCGCCGGAGGGGCCGGGGGCGCAGCAGGATTCTCCGCAGGGGCCGCAGGGTTCTCCGCGGGCGCGGCAGGGGCCGGGGCGGGAGGTTTCCCAGGCGCGGGCGCTTTGTTTTCCTGGGCGGCCAGAGGCAGCGCGAGGGTGAGCAGGAGGCAAAATGCAGTCGTTGGTCTCATTGATCTGAAGTCGTAAGTTGATGGAACCTCTAGCGGCTGGGAGGATTTGGAATGCGGCGAACGGTTGGCTTGCGGGCGGAGGACGAAGGTCTCGATGATGGGCGGGACGGCGGGGTTGGACCGCGACTGCTCGAGGGACGTTGTCCCGGCTTCGTGGTCGGTTTCGTGGTCGGCTTTCTGCCTACGGGAGCCTTCGGAGTGGCCTTCTTGAGCACGATGAACTTCTTGTCATACTCCACCGTGCCGATCTTGCCGCTGCGATTCTTGATCTCGACCTTCGTATCCATGAACCCCTTGCCCCGATCCACATTCACCACCTCGAAACCCTGATCGTTCTCTTCTTCGGGACGCAGGCGGATGCGCTTGTCACGCTCCTTCTTGTTGATCAGGACCACGAACCAGCCTCCTTTCACCTCGCAGGTTCCGGCCAGGGTGTAGTCATCAAGGGGATTGTCCTCTTCCGCCACCACCTCCGGCGGCGGTGGTGGCACGGTGAAGGCGGACTTGGTCCACAGTTCACTGTAGCGAGCCAACGGCGTCTTGGTGGGAACGTCGGAAAACGCCGGGAGCACTGCAACCGCAAATAGGGAGGCGGCGCAAGGGACGGTCAGGATTTGAAGGGATCTCATCATGGCTTAAATCTGATTGGAGAGGGCTTCAGTTAGTATTCACGGTTTCATCTCTTCCCTCGGGAACGAACCACTGCTCAAGCACCACCGCACAGTCGACCTGGGTATCATCATCCTTTTTAGGATTGATTCGCAGACTGGTGGCGGTCCGCAGGTCCGAGGGAGAATTCAGGCGGTCGATCCACTGGAAAAGAACCTGCTCCCGTCCGCTCACTTCAATTTCCACCCGGGCACGGGAAAATTCGAGCTCCCCGCCCTCGATCCCGGTCATGGGTTTGACCCTCTTCACGGTCAACCCCCGCCGCTTTGCCTCCCGGTTGGCCAACGCCTCCAGGTCTGCAAGGGCCTTCTGCGAGCTCTTGATCTGCTTCTGCTCATTGCGTTCAAGCCACTCGATCTCGGCCCGCTTGGACTCCTGGGCAATCAGGTCGTCCATGGCCTCGCCTTTCATTCCCTCAAAATCCTTCTTCTGCTTCACCGCTTCCTCTTTCCTGGGCGCGTACCACACCTGGTAGGCTCCGATGTTCAGAACCACGAACACGAGGATTCCCACGAGGATAATCAGTTTTTTTTCTCGATCGCTCATCCTTACTGTTCCTCCGGCCCCCTGAGTCTTGCTTCATACTGAAAGGACCACTTGTCTCCCTTGGCCTGGGGCGGCGGCGTGGTCCACTGGTAGTCGTTCAGTCCCCTCTCCCCCTTGAGGGCCTCGTCAAAGGCCGTGGCCTGCCCCAGTTCATCGGACTTGCCCTGGAGTCGGATGCTCCGAATAAGGGTCAACTCGCCTTCGGAGTCTACCTGAAGCTGGTTGATAATATCAGCGCGGTCAAGGCGCACCCCTTCTTCGCCCCCCCGGGCCCTCATGCAATGATAGAGCAGTTCCACCGTGTTGTGATCCTGTTCCACCACCGGTTGGAGCTCTCTCCACTTCTGCTCATGCCGCTTCCCGTCTTCGTAGATGTCTTCAAACGGGGTGTATTCCACAAGAGCCTTGTCTGCATTCTTCCTGGCCTTCGCAAGGCTGCTCCACAGGCCTCCTAGCACCCCCAGATAGACGACTACCGCCGCAGCCGAGGCAATCACGATCTGCTGCTTCTTGCGCCTGGCCACGCGCTCTGCGCGCACATCTGCCGGCAGTAACTGGGTGGACCGGGCCGGAATGACCGGGGCCGGCTTGGCTGCTACCGTGGCCGGTCCACTGAGGCCGATACCCGCCCCCAGGGCTGCAAGTTCCTCTGCTCCGGGAGGCGCTTCCTCATCGCCGACCCATACGAAACAGTGCCGTGGCAGGGAATCGATCAACCCCTGCATTTCCAGCTGCATGAGCGTGAGGCGAATCTCCCGGCCCGCGTCTTCGCCAAGCTGGTTGGATGCAAGGGCCTCGAACTCCAGCGCCTGGCCTTCTTCGGACAGGGCGAAGACCCATCGGCCAAGCTCCCGCCAGACCACGAGCCCATCAGCAGGCAAGGGCAGGCATCGGGCTGATATGTCGAAGTGTTGCGGCGAGCGCCGGGGCAGATGACCCTCCATGGGCGGAGCCAGTACCACCGGCACCACCAGGCTCTCCTCCCCCCGGGTTCCCACCTTGAACACGTCGCTCAACACCCCGGCGTCGACCCCCGGGCGCATCCCCATCCGCTCCAGGTGCATCTCAGCCAGGTCACTGAGCAGGGCATCATCCGAGGTGGGTGCTCGAAAGGGCAGGGCCGAAACGTCGCGCACAGGAAACGCCATGGTCAGTTCCCCGGAGGGGATGCCCCCCACGTCCAGGACGCGCGTGGTCCCCGAACGCAGGGCGAGATCGAGCCCGGCACCATTCAGGCTTGTCCAAGCCTCCCACCCATCAGCTCCGGGCAGCAGGAGAACCTTCTCACCTTTCTTTTTTGCCTTTGGAATCATGGTACTTGCTCCACTTTACGCTCCAGGATGGACGGACGACCCGTCCGATTCCGTACGATCAGGGTGATCCGACGCTTGATCTGCGATCCGCCGAGGCCCGACCAACCGGTTGATTCGATTCGAGTGGTCGGGTCGTTGGCCGTGAGGCGGGGCTCGACGATCATCCGTTGGATGTCCGGGACTCCTAGCAAATCGAGGACCTCTCCGCTATTATTAAAAGGCTGATCGTCTTCCGTGCCCCGGATCATGTCCGCCCCCAGCACCCGGTCCCGGATGGCTGAGGCATCATCGATGGAGACTTCCGCCGCCCGGGCCAGTTTTTCCGGGTCCGCTTCGTTGACATCCAGTCCCCCGCTACTCCAGATCGTGAACCAGTTACGCCAGTTGGGATAAATTCGTTCCAGGTCCTCCATCCCCCGCACCAGCCTCATCTCATCCAGGGAGTAGAAGGGGCGATTATAAGGCCGGTTCAGAAAACCCAGTCCCTCGTAATAGGGGAACTCTGCTCCATTAAGTTCCTCCAGTTCATTCTCGTCCACCCAGTCCACGAGGGCGTCCACCACTTCCTGGGCGAACTCCTCCTCGACCCCCCATTCCACGAACATCTCACGCAGCAGGGCCTTGTCGGGATCAGCCCCGTCCCCACGGTTCATGAGCAGAGAGTTGATATTGAAGCGGGACCCCTCCGACTCGATGCTGGCCGAGAAGCCCACATCCCCAGGGAAGCGTTGTTCCAGGAGGAGATAGTCCGAGCGCTCCACCACCGGGTTACAGGCCACCGAAATTCCCATCTCGGCCATCTGGGTCGCCCGGACTCCCTCCACCTGGCCGGAGACCAGGCGGTCCTCGTAATCCAGCAACTGGATCGCGGTGAAGATATAGAGGGCCATCACACTGATGAGCCAGAACACCGCCACCATGGTACTGCCCCGCCTTCCCCGCACACGGAAGCGCACGGTCGTCCCGACCGTCATCCCTCCCTGCACTGGAACGTTTGCTTTCATCTTCCTGGGGCTCCCGGCCCTGGTGGGCCAGGGCGACTCCCGCCTCCGGAGGCGGGAGGCGTCGATCTCGTTCGTGAACTGCCACCACCACCCCGGCGATCCCCTCCCCCGTCCCGTCCCCGGCCGCTATCGCGCCCGGAAGATCCTCGACCGCTATCGCGCCCGGAAGATCCCCGGCCGCCTGCCCCCTGGCGCTGCTGCGGGGCCGCCCGACGCTGGGATCTCATGACCGTCTCCGGGTTCAACTTGGGCGGGAGCCAGAAATGATGAACGATCTCATCGGAGTTTTCATCGAACTTCACCCGCAATTCCATCTGAATCGGCAGGCGTCCCTGCACGTCCCAAGTCTCGGTATAACCCTGATCTTCGTCATTCACTGCCCGGCCGTCCCGCGCCCACCATTCGAACCAGAAGACGTCCCGCAGGAGAATGATTTCCGCCACAGGCTCGGCATTCACATTGGCGGTCGAGTCGCTGTCATCGAGGATGGCCTCCTCATAATAACGCAGGACCACATCGAGATCTCCGCTACGCGTAGGAACGGTGGAAATCTGGACGGCCTCCGCCGAGAGGGCCTGGCCGGACCATGAAAAGGAAGTGGGAACGTTCTGAAAGGTGAGATCGCTCAGGAAATGCGAGCCGGCATCATTCCGGAGGAGTTCCATCTCTGCATTCCCCGGCAACTGGCTGAAGTTTCTTCCCAGGAAGGCAATGAGGGCCTCCTGGGTCATGTGCTGCCGCCCGTCGTCGGCCATCTCGTTTGACATCTCCAGGGCTCCGTCCACGATCCACATGATCGTAACCAGCAGAATCCCGGCAATGGCCAGGGCAAGGACCGCCTCCAGCAGGAGGATTCCCCGCCGGGAACGCCGGACACGCCGTCTCCCGTGGTTACTGTTGGTAAAGTCTCGCATAGCGCCAGGTTTCAGCGATTCGCTCATGCCACATGAGATCCTCGTACCAGGTCCCGATGACCTGCACGTGGTACATCTGCTGCATGAGCCGTCCCTTTTCCGTCGTTATCCGCTGTTCTTCCACCACGTCCTCCAGCGGACGGATAACGACCTGAATCTCCAACTCGTTTTTCTCCTCAAGGGGATACGATTCCTCCATCTCCTCGATCTCCGGCAAGGTGGCATACTTCATCAGTTCGCTGTGAAGGATACGCCCCATCTTGGCGTCCCTCCGCATCTCGCGCAGGATCTCCGCGATGTCATTGAGGGCCACCATGTAGGACACTCCCACCATCGAGAAGACCGTGAGGGCAATCATGACCTCCATCAGGACGAATCCGCCGCGCCGACGCGCTCTGGTAACACCCTTCTTCATTGCATGATCACGGCCTCCTCCTCATCAATCCGTGCCGTCAGCGGGTTCATATGCATGATGATGTAACTGTCTTCCCTTTCCACCCGAATCGAAACCGGCTCACACAACCCCGTGCTTTGAAACTGCCAGATCACTGACTCTCCCTTCTCGGGCCGGATCCAGGCATCCTCCTTCGTCCCCCAGCGGCGAATCGTAACGACCGCCTCTCCCGCCTCCAGGGTGTCGTAGATCTCCTCGTTGCTCTCGCTGAATTCCCCGTCCTCAGTCAATCCCGGGAGGGCATCCGGATCGAGCAGGTCCTGGCTCCGCACATCCGCCCCGGCAAGGACCACCTTGTCGTGCTCGATGCGGAGCCAGAAAGGCTTCTGGTGCAGCACCGACATGGCGTGACCGCGGGAAGACATCGCCTCGATCTTCACGCTGGTCTTGCGGAGCAGTTCCTTGTCCTGGGAGTTAAACTGGTAGGTCAGGCCAACGCTGATCACAATCAGAATGACGACCATTGCCAAAATGGTCTCCAGCAGAGTCATGCCTCTCCGCCGTCCAGAATGCCAGGCGCTACTATTCCGTATCCTGACTGCTGAGGTCGTCATCGGTGCCGAGTTCGCCGTCGTTTCCTTTCGAGATCACTTCCGGGTAGCTCCGGTCCTTGGAGCCGGGATACTTGTAGACGAACTCCTGATCCCAGCCATCCTTCGGGAGCGTCTTGAAAGTCGGTTCCCAGCTCCGGGGCTCCGGGGCGGTCGTCGGCTTCTCGACGAGAGCCATCACGCCCTGTGACTCCGAGGGATAGTTTCCCGCCCGGTGCCGGTACATCGTGAGGGCACTGTTGATCCGCTGCAGTTTGCTCTTGGTCTGGACCTCCCGTCCAAACCCGGTGAATCCACCACTCAGTCCGATCGCGGCCCCAAGAATCAAGCCAATGATCCCGAGGACGATAACCATCTCAAGGAGGGTGAATCCCTGCGCCCCCCGCACCCGGCTACTGTCACGACGTTCAAACTTCACTTTCATTAAGTAGATACTTGTTTTGCTTGGTAAGTTACAGGGATGGTAGCGCCTTTCGACTGAAAAATTGTCCGCTGAAAACGGGAAATCACCGGAATTTCAAGCCCCGAGACCCGCGCCCTCGTTCGTGTATGCGGAAAATGAACGGAATATCCGCAAATTCGCATGTTTTCTTTCCAGCATACCGCCCCCAACAAACCTCACCGTCATCGGTTATCGGGAACCTGGAAGCTGTTTACCCTCTAGGGTTTGAGACCGCCGTCACTTCCTTTGTCGGCCACCAGGCCCGGTGCTCGACCTTCACGGCCTCCCACCGCGGATTCCCGACCATGCTGCGCCACTCGTGAGGATTAATCATTTAAGCGTAAAGTTCCTCCGATCCGTCCCAACGCCGCACAAATCACCATCCTCTCCGGGAAAGCTCAGGAGCAGGACTGGCTCGCACCACACCGCCGTCGCCGGGCCAAATCGTGCCCTCCGATTTCAGAGTCGCAGTGAACAATTGGCCCCCATCGGACACTAAGTAGCTGATGTCTCGCGATGCCAAGCACCTCTTCTCCAGCACCCTGCTTTGGCTTTCGGTGGTCGCCCTGGCTGGGGCAACCCTCCTCTCCCTTCTCGGCCGCCTTCACTGGTCCTTCGAACTCTTCACTCACTTCCCCCTCCAGATTGCGAGCGGACTCCTCGTCGTGATTCTCGCCACGCTGCTCTTCCGTCGCTGGATTCCTGCGGCGATCGGACTGCTCTGCCTCCTCCCGCATCTCGCCGCCCTTTCGCATTACTATCCATCCCACGAGTTCTCGACGAAGCCTTCAGACTTCCGGGTTCTGTCATTCAATGTCCTCACCTCGAACCAGTCCCGTGACACGGTTCTTGCCTATCTTTCGGAACGCGACGCGGACTTGATCTTCCTGACGGAGATCAATCCGGACTGGGTCGAGGCGCTCTCTCCTCTTGATTCCGATTACCCTTACCGCGTCAAATTTCCCCGCCATGACAACTTCGGAATGGCTCTTTACAGTCGCCACCCCTTCGCCTCACACGAGATCCGTTTCATCGAGGGCACCCGAGTCCCCTTGGTCCACGCGGTGATTGATCTCGGCGGCCACGAATTGGAGGTCATCGGCTGCCACCCGGTTCCGCCAATGGGATCCCCCCAGGCCTCCGCTCGAAACGATTACCTCGCCGGCCTCGCCGGGATTGCCTCAATCAACACTCTTCCTGCGGTCATCTTCGGCGACTTCAATGCCACGGTGTGGTCGCCCCATCTGCGAGATTTCATCAAGACCACATCGCTCAAGGACAGCGGTCGCAAGCGTGGGTTTCAATCGACGTGGAGACGCCTCAATCCCTTTTTCTCCCTTCCCATCGATCACATCTTTCACAACGCTGCCCTTACATGTACCAGTCGGCAGATTGGACCGGTACTGGGCTCGGATCACCGACCCGTGATCGCGGAGTTCGCGCTGACCCCGTAGGATTTTCCATGGGGAACAGCAGCAGGAACCGGATGGGCGCGCACCTCTCAGCGCGTAAGGGATCTTCCCCGCTTTTTGACCAGGTCCCGGAACCCAACATTCCAGCTGGCCCGGAAAGGCTTCCCCAATCAGAGCGTTAGTCTGCCTTCTCCCACGATCCTGCGGCGACCTCCCACCTGTCGCGATGCGGATTTTCGCGATCGGCAATGAGAGCGTCAGAGTCTTCTGCCATTACGCCGTGCAAGAGCCGGGAAATCGCGTCGACTCTCGTGGGCCCCGTTAATCAATTCAAATTGACAGACGAACGCGCAAAATTTAAGTTGTGCTCATGGTCGTGCCGCCATCTGGAACGTCATCCAGTTCCACTTCGCTGGCTGCCCCTCCGGCACGCGCCCCAGTGATCAGGAAGGCCCTTTTTATCTACGGCCCGACAGGTTTGTTCATGCGGGATGACCGCTGCCAGGCACCGGTCGAAGGCATGACCGCTCAGCCCAATCGCGCGCCCTTGGATCTGGCCTACATGGCCGCCATGCTGGAGCGCATGAAAATCAGCTGCAAGATCACCGACTATGCTGCCGAGAAACTGGCATGGAAGAACTTCGAAGATGACTTGAAGGAGTTCCAGCCGGATCTCCTGGTTCTCAGTGTGACCACGCCGACATTGCTGCGTGATCTGGCTGCTTGTGAATTGGCGAAAAGGAATTGTCCAAACATCCTCACGGTGGCCAAGGGAGCCCATTTCACGCCCAAGGATGAAGAGGCCATGCTGGCCCATCACGATCTGGATCTGGCCATTCGCGGAGAGTCGGAACATGCCGTCGCCGAGATTGCTGAGCGTCGTGACTACAAGGACATTCTTGGCCTCACCTATCGCAAGGATGGAACGCTTCATCAGAATCCAACGCGACCTTATATCGAGGTCGATGATCTGGACAGCTTGCCATTTCCGGCGAGGCATCTGATCAACAATGACCTGTATCTCACCCCGGATACAGGGGAACCCATCACCATGATCAACATGGGGCGTGGTTGCCCGCACAAGTGCATTTATTGCGCCGTCACGGTGGCTTCCGGCTACAAGCTCAAGGTTCGCTCACCCAGGAGTGTCGTGGACGAAATTGAAGAGTGTTCGACGAATCTGGGGATCAAAAACTTTTTCTTCAGGGCCGACACCTTCACCTGGGATGAGAAGTGGACGGTCGAGGTATGCAAGGAGATCCTGGCTCGCAAACTTGAGGTGCGATGGGGATCCAACAGCCGGGTGGATACAATCTCTGAGGAGCGACTGAAGTGGATGAAGAAAGCCGGTTGCTGGGTGATTGGCTTCGGGGTGGAGAGCGGCAATCAGGAGAACCTGGATCGCATGAAAAAGCGTGCCACTCTGGACCAGGCGCGCAATGCCATCGCCTTGTGCCGGAAGCACAGGATCAAGTCCTACGGGCTATTCCTGATTGGGCTTCCCTGGGAGACCAAGGCCATGGTCGAAGACACCATGCGCTTCATGAAAGAGATCAACCCGGATTTTGTTGACCTCAATATTGCCTACCCCCTGCCTGGGACGGAGTATCACAGGATCGCGCTCGAATCAGGCCTGTTCACTGAAAAGGAGTTACAGGACGGCGATTATTCCAAACCCATCGTTCGAACGGTCGAACTGTCGACGCAAGACTTGATTCGCTCTCGCAGGAAAGCGCTCCTGTCATTTTATCTGAGGCCGTCCTACATCGCGCGCACCTTGCTGGGAGTGCGTTCCCCCAAGGTCCTGGGCAACTACCTCAAGTCTGGCTTCCGTTTGCTCAGGACTCACGCCTTTACGTCTTCCACCGCGGATTAGGGACCCGGTTGAAGCTCTCCGGTGCCTCGCCTCGGGTCACACTCCTGCCGCCTTGAACCCATCGCTCACGGTCGGGACCGGCCCAACTCGTAGACCTCCGCCAACTCATCTTCACAGACCCGCTTGATCCAATATCTGCCGAGAGTCGCATCTTGTGGAGGAGCACCCTTTGGACGGTCCGGGTTTCGTTTGACCACGATGAATTTGACGTTCCCCTTGTAGAGTTCCCGCAGGATTTCCGGGTTTAGGTTTTGCGCCTGAAGCTGCCATTGCAGGGTTCTGTACTCCTTCGGAGAGTGAGTGGAGAAGCCATTGACGAGCGGAACTCCGTGAAACGATCCCAGATACATCCACTCGCAGGTCAACAGGTAGTCCTCAATTCGGGCCGTGGGCGAGAACGGCAGACAAGCAATCCCATAGCCCGGAGGGGTATGCTCACGCACGTATTCCACCCAGACCTTGTGATCGTTGAAGTCCGGCACGGGGGCATGCTCCCCCGGTTTGGGATACACTTCGAAAAGGGCCGTTAAGGCGAGGAGGACAAACCCCGCCTGCAGGGCGGCTCGCAAGCGGGAACTCTTCACGCGATCGCGGAAGGTCTGATAAAGCCCGGTCACGCCGAAGGCGGCGAAAATGACGACGGCCATTTGGACAAAGAAGGCGAAGCGGAGGACAGATCTGACTTGCGCAAACCCCGGAACGAGTTCGGTCAGGGTCCACCAGGGCTGCCAGGTGCCCAGCCTCAGGTTGGGGCCAAAGGACAGCAGAAAGGCCAGGAGCGCCATCACCAGAATGAAGGACGCCCACCGCCGGGTGTCGAGACGAGTCAGCCCGTAAAAGATGCCGACGAGAGCCAGCAGGAACTTGATCACGCCCGAAGAGAGCATTCTCCAGCTCTTTTTCTCCGGGCTGATATCGATGAGCTGGCCTCCGTAGGCCTGAAGATAGTCGCCTGGGGTGGCCGAGAGATCAGCAACCAATTCCCGTTCCAATTCAACCGCGTGCTCCTGCGAGACTTGCCGAAGCTTGTAGGCAAAGGGGCCTGCGACAAGCAGGGCGACGAAGACCGCCAGAAGCCAGTGAGGGAGCTCACGATATTTGATCCATTGCCTCCACAAGGCGGGCGCCGCCACCACCAGAAGAAGGGCGAAGAACAGTCCCTGGTGCATGGAGGTGACAAGGCTGATCCCAACGGCCACTCCAAGCTCTAATCCCCTCCAGCGCGTGGGTTGGCGGCAGAGCCGTTCAATAGCCGACCAGGTCCAGAGAAAACCCCACAATGGAACCAGGTGACTGATGCCCAGCTGCCAATGCACGATTGGCAGCAGCACCATCGCAGTGCCCACCCAAAGCCCCGTCCACGGCCCCATTCCATACACTTTAGCGAGTCGCTGCGCGAAAACTCCATTCAAGATCAGAGACAGCCAGAGGAAAACGTTGTAGGCGAGAATGCGCGATCCCGTGAGCCAGACAACGGGAGCAACCAGCAGAGTGGTCGGTTGGGGCTCATTCATCGCCAGCGCCCCCGGAGAAGGAAAATAGATAGGGGCGTTCCAATAGTCCCCAAACCCCGGAATCACTTGATGAGCGTTCCACCACAGGATCCAGACGTTCGACAAGGCAACCGTGGCAATGGGTTCCGAACCGAGTGGCAACTGAGACAAGGGAGACGAAATGACGGGCCACGTCAGCCCCAGGGCGAGCACGAGGTAGACGAAAAGCCCCCCAAGGATCCACCGCTGCTGATAACATTGAGCGGACAGTGCCTTTCGCACGTTCTGGGATTTACTCCCCGAAACGCGGTCTGCACTATCGCCAGAACTCATCGCCGCGACGGTATGGAGGCCGATCAGGGGAGGCAAGGAGGAAGACGGTGTCAGGCGGGCTTCCAACAGAGGCATCCAGAGGCCCGCCGAACACGGACGACGGACCAGAGAGCCTTCACCGAGAATCTCCAAACCGGCTCTCTCAGAAATTTGAGAAACCCAGTGGAAGGGGATCTCCCGGACGTTTTCGAATCGCAACGTTCTGCCTACTCAAGCGTCTTTTCCAGGTCCAGAAAACTCATATAGAAAGAAGTGAAAATGAATTGGATTCCGATCATGACGATGAAAATCGATGCGATCGCAAGCTGGGTGTAGGGGATATTGACGTAGGACAGATTGTTGGCGAACTTGTAAATCAGGAACAGCGTCGTGATGCCTGCAATTCCGCCGAGAGCCACAAGAATTCCGCCGACCACGAGACCGCGCTCAAGGGTGAAATGTTTCCTGAAGAAGGAACTCATCTTGTCGTCTTTGATGAGTCCCTTGGCGCTGTTATATGTGATGCAGTGGATTCCAAACAGGACGACTTGAATGCCGATGAAAAACAGAGCCCCGGCAAAGGAAGAAGTTGAAATGCCCGGGGACTGCCCGAAAATTCGAAACCAGTCAAACTGCATCAAACCAAGCAACACCAGGGCAGCGGCTGAAAGAACAAGGCCAGGGTAAACAAAAAGGAACTTGGGACAAAGTGCCAGCATGACTCGCAGGTGTCGCCAGCCATCCCGGAGCGGATGAAGGTGAGGGATCCGTCCTTCCGGGTTTGGGTAAAGACTGATCGGGATTTCCTTGATGACCAGTTCTTCAAGGGTTGCCTTGATGAGCATTTCAGAGGCCAGCTCCATTCCGTTACACCTGAGATTCAAGCGTTGTATGGGGTCGCGTTTGAAGGCCCGCAGACCACAGTTGATATCGGAGACCTTTGATTTGAAGAAGATCCGCATCACCAGGGTCAGCACGGGTGTTCCGACAAGTCGGTTCAGGAAAGGCATGGCTTTCCTGTGAATCTTTCCACCATAGCGGTTTCCCATCACAAGATCAGCACCCGTTCCTTCGCGCAATCGGCGCATGAGGTTTCCGATTTCACCAAAGTCATACGTGTCATCGGCATCCCCCATGATCACAGCATCCCCATGAGCTGATTCAATCCCGGTGCGGATGGCGCTTCCGTAGCCCTTGACCTCTGCGTGGACAATTCGAGCTCCGGCGGCTTTTGAGATTTCGATGGAGCGATCCGTGGAACCGTTGTCGACCACGACAACCTCTCCCTCAAGGCCGCTCTCTTCAAGTGCGCGCAGGGATTTCTCGACACAAATGCCTACCGTGTCTTCTTCATTGAGACAGGGAATAATAACGCTGACGTCCATGACGAGGGCGGTCTTCAGCCTCCGGGTGAGGGGTTGGGGCGGGCGGACTGCAGGAACTCCACGAGGGTGGCCGCAACCACCCGGTGCCCGTCGGGAGACCAGTGCGTGTCATCTGGATAATAGAGCATCCGCCCCGTCTTCGCCGCCTCCCTGAGAGACGGAGTAAGGTCGAGAACTGCGATGGCCGGAGAGTGCTTCTGAATCGAACTCAGGAGGATTCCGGGCAGGCGGTTCACCTCCCAGGTCTTGACGCAAGATCCCGCCTCGAAGCGGCAGAGATCCCCATAGACCCGGAATTTCGAGGGAGCGAAGGCCACCACGAGCTGGATATCGTTTTCCCTGCAGAGGTTGCCCGCAATGGACAAGGCCTGCAGGGTCACCTCCAGTCCCTCGACCTCCCGCTTCATCTCGGGCGTGAAAGGCCCGCTCGCATATCCGAACCAGATCTTCTCCTCGCCGTTTTCGGTCGGCAGGTAGCCCAACCGGTCCCGGCCGTCTGGAGGAGGCACGCGTTCGAAGCGCTTCGCTAGCCAGACAAATGCGTTACTCGTGAAGGCGCGGCGCGTCCACGACGAGTGATTGCGCTCGATCATTGGCCAGTTTTCGATGAACCCCTGGTAGCGCCAGGTGTCCGAGAGGTCGTTGGCCTCAAAGAAGACCCACACGCAGACACGAGGCTTCAAGGGCAGGCCAAATCTGTCCAAGACGTGCAATTCCTGTTGGGGCCCATAGTAACTCTGGCCGAGATTGACCACGGTCGCTCCCATCATCTCCGCCATCTTCGTGGTAAACATGTCCCCGGCGAGGACCCCGCCGGCCTCCACGAAGGAGTCTCCAATCACGACACAGTCGGCCTGCTCGTAGTCCTCCTCATTGCGAAACCCATTGCGGTCATACCTCAGGTCGTAATCGAAGGTCGTCACCGCCGGCGTATTGTACCAGAAAGCCACGTCCCCCCCGATCATCTTTCCGCGCTCCTGGTAGTGGGGACGGCGGATGTGGATGAGCTTATCATCCAGAACATTCCGAGTGTCCTGCCAAGCGGGCACCCGTAGCCCGAGGACGCGACGGAAGTCCAGCCCGCTGAAAGCCACTACGAGTTCAATCAAGCCGACGGCAAATACGATGGACCCATTGGCAGCAATGAATCGCACCGCCTTCTGTCGCCAGCTCCGGGAGGAGAACACCCAATACGGCGCCCAGCAGGCCAGGTATGCGATCCCCGTCACATAAACGAGCGGCATTGATGGGAGAGCAGGCCGACTTTCTCCCGGGTGTGGCACATCCTCAGCCCTGATTCCATACACCCACAACAGAACCACCACCACGATCCAGCACAGGCCGACGAGCCCCGCCACTGCGACCGGTATCAACCTGGCCTCTTTCGGACGGGCAGGGGCCCCCTCCGGGCGTGACGTGGCGGAATCTTGTTCGCTGCTGGATGCCATCGGTTTATCAGGGGGGAAGGAAGGATGGCCGCGGGCAAGTTTCACCCATCGCTCGGGATTGTCCGGACAACGCAGAGTTCTTCAAGTCTAATGTGGGCTTCGGGGCGCCGCAGTCGTCCTAGCGGGCCGCTCCAAAAGTCACCCTCCTTGGCTCATTCAGAAAGCCGCGTAATGAAACCGAAAATTACTCATCTTCCAGATTTTTAACTGGTAGCAGCAGTCCTCTCTTTCCCATTATTGAGGACTGCCAAAATCGGGTGGCGCTTCCGCTTCCCTTCACTTCCAACTCTCCATTCTTTAATCCAACGATCCACGGCGAATCCCCGAGAACCAAGTTGATGACCATGAAGAAAGAAACACTGAAACTGCTTGTCCTTGTCTCGGGAACGCTCGCTCTGGCCACCACCTCAGCGCACTCCGGCACTGTCCCAACCTGGAACTTCGGAAATAATGGTGACGGCACGACCCAAGGATGGACGGTGACAGCTGGTCATTTCGCTAATGATGGCAACGGTATTGAGCCCGCTCAGGCCAATGGCAACAGGGCTCACGACGCCGCTCACCCGGTTGCGGTCCTGACCTCCCCGACCATCAATTTCGGCAGTGTGCATGCGAGCGACAGTGTGATCGATATTCTTTGGGAAGGGGGACGGGGAAACCAGCAAGACTCCGCCGACCCTGCGAACC